>Ga0310691_10006233_pt1 | contig 12775 bp, 4 predicted proteins | sample 176DNAGHGlowgp2_FD_203887 | JGI IMG/M metagenome (GOLD analysis project Ga0310691, IMG submission 203887) | Sheep rumen microbial communities from Palmerston North, Manawatu-Wanganui, New Zealand - 1766 DNA GHGlow gp2 (v2) (version 2) | ecosystem: Host-associated > Mammals > Digestive system >... | reverse complement strand
ACCCACGCCATCAACGTCATCAGCGGCATCTCCGTTGTCGGAGTAACCATTGCCACAATGGCCTTGGTGGTCACGCTGTCTGTGTTTAACGGTTTCCACGACCTTGTGGCGTCCTTCTTCACCCAGATGGACCCACAGCTGAAGGTCATTCCCGTCAAGGGCAAGAGTGCACCTGCCGATGACCCCATTCTGACGAAGATTCGCCAGTTGCCTGAGGTTGAGGTGGCGACGGAGTGTCTGGAAGACCAGGCCCTGGCTGTCTATGGCGATCGCCAGATGATGGTCAAGGTAAAAGGTGTAGAGGACAACTTCGACCAACTCACTCATATCCGCGAGATTCTAGATGGCGACGGCACCTTCGAACTGCATGCTGCCGACATGAACTACGGCATTCCAGGTTTAGGCGTTGCCTATCAGATGGGCTTGGGCTACACCTATCCGAATCCGCTGAAAATCTATGCCCCACGTCGTGAAGGTCAGCTGAATATGGCTGACCCCACGGAGGGTTTCGTCGAGGATGAATTGTACTCGCCTGGTGTCGTGTTCTGCATGAAGCAGAGCAAATACGACAAGAGCTACATTCTGACCTCGCTCGCCTTTGCCCGCAGTCTGTTTCAGCAGGATGGTAAGCTTTCGTCGCTTGAGTTGCGCCTGAAGCCTGGCAGCAATTTCGACCGCGTGAAGGACGAGATGAAGTCTCTTGCTGGCGAGAAGTATCAGGTGTTGGACCGCTATGAGCAACAGGACGATACCTTCCGCATTATGAAGGTCGAGAAGCTCATTGCCTACATATTCCTGACCTTCATCCTCATGATAGCTTGTTTCAACATCATTGGCTCGCTATCCATGCTTATTATTGACAAACGCAATGATGTTCAGACATTACGTAATCTTGGTGCCAACGACAGCCAGATTTGCCGCATCTTCCTTTTCGAAGGTCGCATGATTAGCGTCATTGGTGCCGTCATAGGCATTCTTATCGGCCTGTTGCTCTGTTGGCTGCAACAGCAGTTCGGCCTTGTCCGCCTAGGTTCCAGCGAGGGCAACTTCGTGGTCGATGCCTATCCCGTCAGCGTCCATCCTTGGGACATTGTGCTGATATTCTTCACTGTCATCGCTGTCGGCTTCCTCAGCGTCTGGTATCCCGTCCGCTACTTTGCCCGTCGCCTGTTGCGATAATCCCCAATCGGTTAAAACCTCATAGAGGGACTGTCTATCTGAGTGTAAAAAGGTACGCAGCGAACGCTGCCGACTTTAGCCACGGCCGCCGCCGCATGGTTCAAGTAATTTGGCGCAATAATCTAAAATAGTCATATAAATTATCCAAGATAGAAGTGCAGGAATTGAATTTTCTTGCACTTTTTCTTTGTCGTTTCAAAAATAATTCGTATATTTGCGGCATCGCTTGTTGGTCCTTAGGGGCAAAGCGGGCGGTCTTATTTTATGAGAAAGACGTTTTCGAACGTCTGTCGTTGTGAGACACGAACTTCGCAAATCCGTAAAACCACAACAGACAGATGACAACCGAAGCGTCACGTTGAGCGTTTCTATATACCTCTTTATATATAGTTCGTTCTGGCGTGGGCTGATAAGCGTTGTCTATCCTGTGTGGTTTGGGCAATGCGAAGGCCTGTGTCTCCAGGATGGGCAGAGAAGCAGACACCTACGCCTTTTTTGTATCATAAGCTAACCTGAGATCAATAACTAATTGCCGACTCTGGGGTGTTTGTAGGCTAAAATGATAAATTTAAATTACTACTTATATGAAACGATTACTAACTTTAGCAGCAATGTTCCTATGCTGCGTAGCAACTACGTTTGCTCAGTTTAGCGGATCAGGGTCAGGAACCGAGAATGACCCTTATCTGATTTTGAATCCTATTCAGTTGAACCAATTACGGAACTTTCTGAATACGGAGGGTGTGTATTTTAAGATGATGGCAAATGTTGACCTTTCAGAGTATTTGGAAGATGAAAGTCCATCTCAGGGATGGCAACCTGTAGGAAGTTCTTCATCTGCAGCCTTTAAGGGTATCTTAGACGGAAATGGGAAAACTATTTCTGGACTTTGGATTAGTAGAAGCAACAATGACTATGTTGGTTTCTTTGGTTACACCACAAAAGCTACTGTGAAAAATCTAACAATTGTTGCCAACACCATTACTGGTAAGGATAATGTAGGTGGAGTATCTGGTTATAGTGACAATTCGACCTTTAGCAATGTATCTTTTTCTGGAAAGATACAAGGCGCATATAATGTCGGAGGTATTATTGGTGGCAGTGGTGACTATTTAACCATGAGAGAGATCTCAGCTAACGTTGAAGTAAGTGCTTCAGGTGACTATGTCGGAGGATTGATTGGTAAAAATGATGCAAGCTATAACCTGACTATTTCAGGATGCCATGTTAACAACAGTAAGATTTCTGGAAACAATTATGTTGGAGGAGCTTGTGGCGGTAACGTTGGTAACCACAGCACCTCAAATTCTTTATCATCTTGCTATATCTATGCAGATATTACAGGAAAGGAACTTGTTGGTGGTATTTGTGGATATAGCAAGAATTATAATCATACAGTAAACTTGAACGATTGTGGATTTGTTGGTAACGTGAATGGCACAACAGGCGTTGGTGGTTTAGTCGGTTTTATAGAGAAAAAGAGCAATAATAGTATACATGATGCTCTTAATAATTGTTTTGCTATCGGTTCTGTCACAGCAACAGGTGACTATACTGGTGGCCTAATAGGATATGATCAAGGTAATAGCTGGAATTATTGCAACAGCAGCAATAGTTATTTCAGCGGAACCGTATCTGGTCAGAATTATACAGCAGGTTTGGTTGGATATAAAAAGTGTGGATCGGTTTCGAACTGCTATACAACAGCTTCCGTTGCAGGTGCGAAATATGTTGGTGGATTGGTTGGATTTAATGAAAGCTCGACTACCATCAAGACTTCTGTCGCTATCAATACACGTGTAACAGCTACCGAAGGCGAAGTAGGCAGAGTCGTTGGATATAATTTGGGAAATATACCAGAAATGGGTGCAACAAACGAGAATAAATCATATAATCGAACTATTGTTATCAGTCAGGGCGTTGCTCAGGATATTGTTGATAATCAACAAAATGGCACAGGCGTTAGCTTTACTACACTGAAGTTGAAAGCTACTTATGTTGCAATGGGCTGGGACTTTACCAATAATTGGGAGATACAAGAAACAGAATGCTTCCCATATTTCAAGACACAAACAGCACCGCCTGTGATTACTTCGCAATTAGTTTCAAGAGCTACTATGATTAGTGGAAAATGTGTAGATGGTGGAACCGTTACCTTGGAAGTTGATGGGACGAAACAGCAAATGGTCAGCTCTGGACATCAGTTCTCGTTTACCGTTAGTCCATTACAGGCTGGTCATGATGTGCGTCTATCCGCAAAGGCTGATGGTAAAGAGCCTTCTTACTATACGACGGAGACTGTTTCCTATCTTGGAAAAGGAACAGAATCCGACCCCTATCAGATATATACGCCAGCTGACCTAACTGGTGTCTATCGTAAAGGTTATTTTAAGTTAATGAACGATATTGACTTGACTGATTATATTAACCAGTTTAGTTCTACTGAAGGTTGGGAATCGATAGGTCGTGAGGGTAGTGAGACGATTCACTTCGATGGCAATGGACATAAGATAACAGGACTATGGTGTAATTCTACTCGCGATAATACAGGTCTGTTCTCTTGCTTTGCTAATGGTACCATCAAGAACCTGACGGTAGAGGTTGCCAGTGGTAAACAGATGAAAGGTGGTGCGAATACTGGTATTCTGATTGGTAAGATGATTAATGGTACGATAGATAACTGCATCGTTTCTGGCAAAGTTGCAGACGGAACACCCGTTGGCGGTATAGTGGGATTATTTACTGATGGCAGTATTACACGTTGTCAGGCAACTATAACTATTACCACGACTGGTGCAACATCATATGTTGGCGGTTTGGTGGGAGAGATGTCCGGTGGTACTATCGATCAGAGTGTGACAACAGGAACCTTAACAGGAATCGGAGACGAATCGTATGTTGGTGGTATGGTTGGTAAGAACTATGCTACGATTACCAACTGCTATAGCACAGCCAATATAACCTCTTCCTACAATGCAGCAGGTATCGTGGCTTATAACTATAGCTTGGTTGATAAGTGTCTCTATATAGGTAATATTTATAGTAATAACTACGCTGCAGGCATCATTGGCTATAATGATGGAGAGAATGCCGTTGTACAAAACTGTGTAGCGACGAGTAACAAGATAGAAGTGGTGTACGAATCGCAGCAGGTACAGCAAGGTGGCGGTTATGGCCAGCGTATCATTGGAGGTATTAAGAATAATGCGCCTGCACCAGAAATGAACAACTATGCGCTGAAGACGATGCAGGTGTCATTGAATGATGTTCCTCAGAAAGTCTATGATGATATTATGAACGGCGTAGCCAAGACTAATACAGAACTGAAGCAACAGGCTACCTACCAAACGTTGGGTTGGAACTTTACTGATATTTGGAATATTGATGAGGAATCAAGTTATCCCTATCAAACCGTGAAGTCTGAAGGCAGTTCAGATCCAGTCAATCCTGATCCTGTCAATCCCGACCCCGATCCACAGACGGTGGTAGAGGTGACTGATGTATCGAATATGACGAACGCCATCTATGTAGAACCATTGAAAGGAAGTGCAGGTACAAATGTGAACATTGAGGTTAAACTGAAAAATGCCAGTTCTATAACCTCCTATGGTTTCGAGTTAGTGCTTCCTGCAGGAGTAACTATCAGCACGAATACAGATGGCGACTTTGACGATGCTGTAACGATGAGTACACGCCATAAGGGTCACACGTTGACAACTAACAAGCTGGCTAGCAATACGTATAAGGTGGGTGTAGCCTCGCTCAGTTCAAAGGCGCTCGCGGACAATGACGGTCTTGTGCTGACCATTCAAGCTCATGTGGCTGACAATATCGCAGAGGGAGAATACGCTATAGGCGTTCAGAGTCCGCTGATTGTGAATACTGATGGTACGAAGCCGGCTGTACAAAGTACACAGTCGAAGATTACCATCGAGGACTATACCAAAGGCGATGTTGATGGCGATGGTGTCATAGACTTGGCCGATGCCGTACTGGTTATTAATCACTATGTAGGCAAGCCTGTTGCTAAATTCAATGAAAAGGCAGCTGACGTAGATGGTGATGGTGTGATAGATTTGGCTGACGCGGTGCGCATTATCAACTTCTATGTGGGTAAGGTACAGAGCCTTGCGCCCAGTCTTGACTTTGACGGATTGGATCCGCAATAACAACAAATCGGTATTAAAAAAGAATGAAAATCTAAAATCATATAGAAAATGAAAAAGAAAAATCTATTGACAGCCGTTCTCCTGCTGATGGCAGGAACGGCTATGGCGCAGAACGCTTTGCAGGTAGAGGACTTCACTCTGCCGCAAAACGGTGGTGACATTGCAATGACCCTCACGCTTGACGAGGCAGACAAGTATGTTTCATACCAGTTTAAGATTCAGACACCCGCAGGTGTAGGGTATGTGGTAGACAGCGACGACGATGTGGCATGTGTACTGGGTACAGGACATGCTAATTCACATGCTGCAACGGCACATTGGAATGACAATGTCAACATGTTGAATGTCGGTGTGGCTTCTATGAGTTCGGCACTGTTCAAGGGCACTACTCTTGAGCTGCAGATTCCTATGGCAGAAACAACGGCACCTGTAGGATCATTGTTCAGCTTTACGGTACAGGATATCACCTTCATCGATAAAGAGGGTGTCAAGTCGAATCTAGACAATGTCACTTTCAATGTGAAGATTGGTGAGCCTATTGAACAACGTACCATTCTGAATGAGACTTCAACTATAGCACCTACAGCGGCAACAGGAGTGAATGTCCGCGTCAAGCGAACCATTAAAGCAAATGAGTGGAGCACCATCTGCTTGCCGTTTGCCATGTCAGAGGCTCAGTGTAAGGCTGCTTTCGGTAACGATGTGCAACTGGCAAACTTCACCAGTTGGTCGTCGGAGGAGGATGGCGGTGGTAACATTGTAGCCATTAACGTGGGTTTTACGCCTGTAACAGCTATTGAAGCAAACCATCCTTATATTATTAAGTTGTCGTCAGCTGTTAGTGACTTTACCGTAGATGGTGTAAATATTGCCCCAGAGAACGAACCTACTGTTCAGGTTGGTACAAAGAAAGCCGAACGTGGCTATATGATGGGAACGTATGTAGCAAACTTCTCTGTACCAGACGAGGATCTTTTTCTGAGTGGAGGTAAGTTCTGGTATTCGAAGGGACTGACAAAGATGAAAGCATTCCGTGCATATTTTGAGTTTGCCGATGTATTGACATCTGTTGAAGGTGCTGATGCTCCTGCATTCAACATCACAGTTGGAGGCGAGACAACAAATATCAAAGACATCAAGTCTGAATTGAGCGATGATTTCTATTATAATCTCGGAGGTCAGCGTGTAGAGGCTCCTGTAAAGGGTCTGTACATCCAGAATGGGAAAAAGATAATTGTTAAATAGTAAAGACAGAGACGCTATGAAAAAGAAAGAATACATGGCTCCATCGATGGAAGTAGTGGAGATAAAGAATATGCAACTGCTGGCTGGTAGCGGTGTGACTAGTAATGATATTGACTTTGGTGGCGTGGATACAGAGGGAACACTCGACCCTGCAGCACCTCCAGGACTGCCTGACATGGGACTCGGATTACCAAACTTCGTATTCGAATAAAGTAGTTTATAAATAAGGTTCCGCAAGTTCATCAAGGGCTTGCGGAATCAGTATGTGTGATAGACTTGATACTTAACTATTAGTATTGAATAGTAGGAACTGAAAGATAGATGATAATGATGAAAAAGTTTTTTGTATTGTTGAATGTATGCATGCTTCTGTCGATAGGCAGTATGTATGCTGAGAAGAAATACTATTATGCAAAAGTGACTGCGAGTGATGGTACAGTCCAATGGCTGAAAATAGAAACAGAGTGGAATAGTTCATACAGCCGTTATGATACTTGGAGGGCTGTTGGTTCCTCAAATATACAAGGTACACTCGATTTAGATGAGATCTATACGGAGACCGGAGGGAATGGGACAAAAACGACCTTCTCAGAAATCGGCTCTGGTGCTTTCTTTTATTTCTCTGGTTTGACGGCAGTAAAAGGCACATCAGTCAAGAAACTGAAAAATCAAGCATTTGATTATTGTACATCGTTAGTGAGCATTGACTTCCCCAATTTGCAGACAATAGATGATTCATCGTTTGGACATTGTACGTCTTTGGTGTCATACACTATTCCTTCCAGCGTTTCAAGTATTAATGGTGCAGCTTTTATTGGCTGCACAAATTTAACCAATCTGTCAGTAAATTCGAATAGCTATTCTTTCAGTTGTGAGAATAGAATTTTATATAATAAGAACAAAACGACAATTTATGCATTTCTTTCCAGTCGAACAGACACAACATACGTGGTTCCTTCTACAGTAAAAACTATCGGAGACAGGGCTTTCTATTACAATAATTATTTAAAGTCCGTTGTACTTCCTAACGGAGTTGAAACAATAGGTCGTTATGCATTTCATGGATCAAAAGTTCAATCAGTTTATATCCCTCAAAGTGTATCAAAAATCTGGTTCGATGCGTTCTCCTACTGTAATTCTTTGACAAGCGTCAAAGTGGCAAACTCAACACCGATTGTTTTAAGCAGTGCTATCTTTAGTAGTACAAATAAAATAACCCTATATGTTCCTCAGGGTAGTAAAGAGGCATACGAGTCTGCCGATTATTGGAAGGATGCGTCGAGTATAGTTGAATATGCTCCCTCTCCCAACATTCAGTTCGCCGACGCAAACGTGAAGAGTATTTGTGTTGCCAATTGGGACTATGACGGTGATGGAGAATTGAGCGAAGAGGAAGCTCAGGAAATTAGGGAGATTGGGACGCAATTCCAAGGTAACACCGAAATTACATCATTCAATGAACTCCAGTATTTCACAAACTTGAAGACGATAGGCACTTTAGCTTTTTCCGGCTGTACGAATCTCTCTTCGTTTACGGTTCCTACTAGTCTAACAAAGATAGGCCAGAATGCTTTCCAGAACACCACATGGCTTAACAATCAGTCAGACGGATTGGTATATATCGGTAACGTACTTTATACTTATAAAGGGACAATGCCTGCGTCGACAAAGATCGTCGTTAAGGATGGAACGACCTGTATTTGTAACTATGCTTTTTCTAATCAGACTAACCTGATAGAAATAGAACTTCCTAATAGTCTTTTGTATTTAGGCACAGAAGATACAAGTTTAGATGAGTATGGATATGTATTCAGCTATTGTACGGGGCTGACAGCTATTAAAATTCCTGCTGGTGTGAAGGATATTATCAGGTATACTTTCCGAGGCAGTGGTCTAAAGACTGTAGAACTCCCGGAAGGACTGGAATCAATAGGCAATAGTTCGTTCCGTTCGTGTTCTTGGTTGGAGTCTGTTGTTATTCCTGATAAAGTAAGAACCATCGGTAAAAACACGTTCCGTGACTGTACAAAACTCCTATCGGTAACGATGCCCTCTTATCTGATGAGTGTAGCTTCAGATGCTTTTCGTGGATGTAATCAGTTGCAACGTGTAAATATATCAAATTTAGGTGGTTGGTGTAATGTTGATTTTGCGGATTATAGAGCCAATCCATTGACCTTTGCTCACCACTTGTATTTGAATGGAGAAGAGGTGGTGGATCTTGAGACTACTTCAGATTGCATATTACCTTATTTTAATACCTATAGTAACACCTGGAAGCTTGCTTATTATGATTGGGAAACCATAAAACCTCTTGTATTCTACGGTTGCCAAGGTATTAGAACAGTTTCCATTAATAAGAGGATTACTTCTATCGGTAATAATGCTTTCTATAATTGTACAGCTCTTAAGTCGGTTAAAACGGAAGCTGAGCCATTTACGTTATCTACCTCTGCTTTCCCCACTAAAGCTAATGTCTCATTGTACACTCCCCAAGGCTATTTGAACCAGTATCAACAGACCGCTGTATGGAACGAATTCAAGGCGGTCAAGTCTTATCCGAATTTGGATAGCAATGAAGACGGAGAAGTCGATGTGTTAGACGTGGTTGACGTTGTAAACTATACCAAAGGTCTATCCACTTCTAACACGTTTGTCCACTTCCTGGCTGATTTTGATAATGACAAGAAAGTAACTATGGCCGATGCCGAATGGATTGCCAAAGCAATTCCTACTACAGGAAGATTCAACGAGTTGGCTGCTACTGAAGGAGTTACTGATATAGTTCTTGCTGACAATATCCAGATTCGTACTGGAGAGACCAATACTGCAAGTATTCAGCTACAAAACACAACAGCTGGTTTGGTAGGTTTCCAGATGGATATAACACTACCAGATGGGGTCAATCTGATTGAGAAAGATTGTAGGTTGAGCAATCGCATCACTGATGCAATCCAAAAGCTACAGATCGGCAAACTCAGTGACAATACTTATCGTCTGACGGCTACTTCGCTTGCCTTACAGTCGATAACGGGAAATGATGGTGAGCTGATTAATATCACTCTGAAAGCAACAGAGTTGTCGGATGGTGGTTCGGTTAACATCAAGAATATCAGAATAGTGACCGACAACTCTGAACGTCTGGTGCTGGCTGATGCTGCTTTTGGCATTCAGATTGTTGATGTTACGCCTGCCATTGCTTTCCAAGATGAGAAAGTGAAAGCGATCTGCGTGACCAATTGGGATGTTAATGGCGATGGTGAACTCAGTACGAGGGAAGCAGCAAAGGTAACTACGATCGGCACTTTGTTCAAGGGTAATACAGAAATCACCTCTTTCTATGAGCTGAAGCACTTTATTGGTTTGACAACTATTGACGAAGAAGCCTTCTCGGGATGTTCCAATTTGGAATCCGTGTCTATTCCTGAAAATATAGCAACTATAGGTGATAAGGCCTTCTATAACTGCGACAAGCTAAAGGGAGTCTATGCCTATATGCCAACTCCACCGGCTATAACGGAAGCTACCTTTACCAATTATGCTACGGCAACACTATCTGTCTGCCGCAACTGTAAGACTGCTTATGGTAATGCAGACGTTTGGAAGAACTTTTTCCTGATTAGCACCATGATATTCAAGGAAGGTAATGGTACAGAAGATAATCCGTATCTACTGTTTGCTCCAGATGATTTTAATAATTTGGCTGTTGACGTTAATGGCGGAACATCCTATGAGGGCGTATTCTTTAAGGTTGCCAAGAAAGAAATTGACTTCAGTGGCGTTTCTTATACGGCCATAGGAAAAGCTACATACGACTCAAATGGTAATGAAGTGCCTATTGCCTTCTCTGGCAATCTTGACGGTAATGGAGTGGTTATCAATAACTTGACTACAAACAAGGCTATGTTCGGCTATATTGGTAAGAAAGGCTTAGTCGCTAACATCACAATTGATGAGAGTTGTAAGATTAATGGTTACGAGAGTAATGTTGCAGGTATTGCCGGTTCAAATAAGGGAACTATTGACAACTGTATCAACAAAGCCCCTGTTTCATGTACGAAGTATCATGTCGCAGGTATTTGCGGTGATAACATGGGTACTATCAGCAATTGCAAAAATTATGGTGCGATTACTTGCGAGTCAGAGAATGGTATGACAGGCGGTATTGCCGGCGACCTTGATGCAGGTAATATACTGAATTGCGAAAACTATGGTAACGTCGTTTCTGACGGATTTTGGATTGGAGGTATTGTGGGTCTGGTAACTGGACAGCCTTGTTCTATCAAGAATTGTTTGAATCAGGGTAACGTCACAGGTCCATATGATGTAGGCGGCATTTTCGGCCATATTACGTATTCGTCTACTGTAGTCTGTGATAACATGGTTTCTGGTTGCACCATTAAGGGTACTAAAGGTTCGGGGACAGATAGTTATGGAGCAGGTGTTATAGGAATGTCTATCAACCCAAATACGAGCTCAAATAATTTCTACACTCCTGATGTTGTACTTATTGTCGGAAACCAAACTTATGATGACACAACTCCTCGTGGCGTATGGAACTATGATATATCTACTCAGAGTTATGGACCTACAGACATCATCGAGAATTGTGCAGCCATGATTCTGCAAAAGGGTGATGTTGATGGCGATGGTGTCATAGACTTGGCCGATGCCGTACTGGTTATTAATCACTATGTAGGCAAGCCTGTTGCTAAATTCAATGAAAAGGCAGCTGACGTAGATGGTGATGGTGTGATAGATTTGGCTGACGCGGTGCGCATTATCAACTTCTATGTGGGTAAGGTACAGAGCCTTGCGCCCAGTCTTGACTTTGACGGATTGGATCCGCAATAACAACAAATCGGTATTAAAAAAGAATGAAAATCTAAAATCATATAGAAAATGAAAAAGAAAAATCTATTGACAGCCGTTCTCCTGCTGATGGCAGGAACGGCTATGGCGCAGAACGCTTTGCAGGTAGAGGACTTCACTCTGCCGCAAAACGGTGGTGACATTGCAATGACCCTCACGCTTGACGAGGCAGACAAGTATGTTTCATACCAGTTTAAGATTCAGACACCCGCAGGTGTAGGGTATGTGGTAGACAGCGACGACGATGTGGCATGTGTACTGGGTACAGGACATGCTAATTCACATGCTGCAACGGCACATTGGAATGACAATGTCAACATGTTGAATGTCGGTGTGGCTTCTATGAGTTCGGCACTGTTCAAGGGCACTACTCTTGAGCTGCAGATTCCTATGGCAGAAACAACGGCACCTGTAGGATCATTGTTCAGCTTTACGGTACAGGATATCACCTTCATCGATAAAGAGGGTGTCAAGTCGAATCTAGACAATGTCACTTTCAATGTGAAGATTGGTGAGCCTATTGAACAACGTACCATTCTGAATGAGACTTCAACTATAGCACCTACAGCGGCAACAGGAGTGAATGTCCGCGTCAAGCGAACCATTAAAGCAAATGAGTGGAGCACCATCTGCTTGCCGTTTGCCATGTCAGAGGCTCAGTGTAAGGCTGCTTTCGGTAACGATGTGCAACTGGCAAACTTCACCAGTTGGTCGTCGGAGGAGGATGGCGGTGGTAACATTGTAGCCATTAACGTGGGTTTTACGCCTGTAACAGCTATTGAAGCAAACCATCCTTATATTATTAAGTTGTCGTCAGCTGTTAGTGACTTTACCGTAGATGGTGTAAATATTGCCCCAGAGAACGAACCTACTGTTCAGGTTGGTACAAAGAAAGCCGAACGTGGCTATATGATGGGAACGTATGTAGCAAACTTCTCTGTACCAGACGAGGATCTTTTTCTGAGTGGAGGTAAGTTCTGGTATTCGAAGGGACTGACAAAGATGAAGGCATTCCGCGCATATTTCGAGTTTGCCGATGTGTTGACATCAGTTGAAGGTGCCAATGCTCCTGCATTCAACATCACAGTTGGAGGCGAGACCACAATTATCAAGGACATCAAGTCTGAATTGAGCGATGATTTCTATTATAATCTCGGAGGTCAGCGTGTAGAGGCTCCTGTAAAGGGCCTGTACATCCAGAATGGGAAAAAGATAATTGTTAAATAGTAAAGACAGAGACGCTATGAAAAAGAAAGAATACATGGCTCCATCGATGGAAGTAGTGGAGATAAAGAATATGCAACTGCTGG
>Ga0310691_10006232_pt1 | contig 12776 bp, 21 predicted proteins | sample 176DNAGHGlowgp2_FD_203887 | JGI IMG/M metagenome (GOLD analysis project Ga0310691, IMG submission 203887) | Sheep rumen microbial communities from Palmerston North, Manawatu-Wanganui, New Zealand - 1766 DNA GHGlow gp2 (v2) (version 2) | ecosystem: Host-associated > Mammals > Digestive system >... | reverse complement strand
ATTTGGGAATAAAAAGGCGTTTTGAATAAAAACGATAGCCCCGGGTCAATGGGTCGTGGCAATCACCTTTTTTATCATGATTCTTTGCGAGATGAACCAGTCGATTGCTCCATGTTCTTTGCTTAATCCATTCAGATTGCGGTGCAAGGTGTAGTAGTCGTCGGCAGGTATCAGGCACTCGGCCCACACCTTGCCCGTCATGTCAACCGCTGGCAACGATGGCGTGGCCGATGAGTGCCAGCCTGGACGGTGGGCGAAACGGAGCACTTGACCATCGGAACCGATGCCGATGTCATACGTCTTGCCGTTGCTCACCTCTACCCATCGGCAGTGGTCGTGCGTCGCCTTCACTATCTGGTGTCGCCTTGGTCGGTGGTCTTGCATCAGCAGTGGTCGCTGACGTGTGAGGTCAATGAGTGCGAAGCCTGTGCCAACGTACTGGAGTGCGATGTCGTTAGGTGCTCGCGCCTCGATCCACTCACCGATGGGCAGCACCATGTCGCGGTCGATGAATAGCGGATGGAGTCCGTCGGCCTCCTGTCGGAATAGTTTATATACTGTTATCGTTTCCATGTGCTTTGTTGATTGCTCGTTGTAGTGCATCACCATATCGGATGCCGTTGTTCTCGTAACCCATAATGAGGTCGTACCACTTAGGCCACAACTTGCGCATGAGGTCGAATCGGTCGGGTTGGTTATGTACTCCGAATCCACAGCCCATGCACCCTGTCCTCTCTGCGCCTTTGTCGTAGATGTCTGGAAGACTGAGGTGTCGGTCTCGGATGTATGCCCACACATCTTCATCTTTCCAGATGGCAATGGGTAGTGAGCGTGGTCGGTTCTTACCTGACTCCTTCATGAAATTGCAACCGCCTTGCTGAACATATCCCAGTGTGCGCTGTCGGCTCTCACTGGCAAGCAGTCCAATGTATGGGTGTCGGCCTGTGCGCCTCTCGTATGCCTTGGCAGGTTGGTGTTTCAGCCAGAAGCAACAGCGATTGCTCACCTTATATGGCTCATTCAGAAGATACATCCATCGCTCTTCTATGTGGTAAGGATTGCCCAGCCATAGCATCTTTCGTGAAGACTTGCAATAGGGGTTGCGCCTTACCGCCTCGATGTCGTGGCTCACCTGTTTGCTTATCAACGGGAAGCCATACTCGGCAAAGACTTGCTTCAATGTCTTCTGAGGTCGGATGATTTCGATGTCGTGGTGCTGCTGTTGCTCACGAATAAAGCGGCAGACGCTTGGTGACTCGCAGCCGGTCATCACGAACACGCTCTTCACCTTCGGGATAATCACCTCGACGAGTGACAGCATCGCCACCGAATCCTTGCCACCTGAGAATGACACGTACACCTGCCCGTTGAAGTGGCTTGCGAACTGGTCTATCACTCCGAGCGAGTGGTCAATCTTTTGTGTCAGCGTCCACGCTTGCCTCTCTGTCAGTTCCTTGATTGTCATTGATTACGAATTTACTCATGAGGTTGTCCTTCCATCGCTCGTGCCGTTGCTCGGCGCGTTGCTTGGCCAATTCCTTTGTACCTTTGCCTTGCTCCTTGTGTATCTTCGCATGACAGGCATCGCAGACGCTCACAAGATTCTCCCACATGAATGCCCACTTGCGCATCTCAGCCTTCGATGTCGAGTCCTCGATAGGGTGACGGTGGTGCACCGCGTGGGCACTGGTCACGATACCCTCCTGTTCGCACACCTCGCACAGCGGGTTGGCTCTCAGCTTCATGATGCGCAACTCCCGCCACTCGCGGCTGTTATAGATTTCCATCTTGTCCTTCTGCTGCTTCGGGTTACGGCATCGCCATGATGTCGGTAGTTTCTTGTTGTTTACCATTCTTGATCAAAGGGTTGGAAGTCGGCAGGCTGTTCGTTGTGGCTTCCGCGACGGGCTTCTTCCTCTGCTGTCTCGCAGTCTTCATCGGTGAACACGATGCGCCGCTGTCGGTCGTACATATCTACTGACTTATGATGCTTTGCCTTAGTCCGCTTGCCGTAGGCGTACTCCTTGCCGTAGTCGGTGTAGTTACCAGGGCCTTGCATCTCGCGTTGGTTCTCAGCGTCAAGTTCCTCATTGCTCTGCTTCTCTATGAGTGTCAGCAGCACATCGCTCAGGTTGTTGCAATCCATCTGACCGCCCAGTAGTCGCACCCTCCTGTATATGCCCGGCATGGTGACCTCGCAGACGCGCTCCAGTATATCGTCGGTGCACTCGGTCATCTGTGCCTCGCCCATGATGGGTTTGTCTATCATGACCGCACCGAAACCCTTGCGGTTCTTCTGCTCAAGGATGAGCACCACTTGAGCCACTCGGGTGTCGGCATTGGGTGCACAGAGGTTGAACGCCTTTTGCCAGCCGGCATCAGCGTCGAGCATGGTGAGAATCTTCTGTATGTCGGGGTTCAGGGCGTGGAAGTCTGCCGCTGCCCGTATCATCGTGTGGATGAAGTTCTGGAGCATGTGGTATGTGTCAGTCTTGCGAGCCTCGCAGATTGCGTCCCACACCTCAACGGCGGCAGGGCTTATCTTGGTGCCCATTGCCACGAACTTCTTATTGTCGTCGTTGTTGTTGTTCATCTTGCTATGTGTAAGTCTAATCGGTTGATAAATTCTTGTAGTATAGGGTGAGCCTTCAGCAGTTCGCCCAGTCGGTAGGTCGCACCATTGCGGTTACACTCGTCAATTAGTCTGAGTATCACGTCGGCTGGATCTGCCTTCAGTCCGTCTTCCTCCCTCCAATATGCGTTGACATATTGGTCGTTGATTAGTAGGCGGTCATAGCCTATTGCCCTTGCCTTCTCCCGCCATCGTTCTGTGCCGTCATGGTCAGGGTAGAGCACTATGTCCATTTCCCTGTCTATCAATGGCTGGAGCGTGTCGCGCTTGAGGAATTGCATCCCACCTGTTGCCATCCACAACCCGTTGCGTGAGCCGAGGGCTGTCGCACAGATTATTGCCGTCTTCTCACTTTCCACTATGTTGACCGTCGTGGGGTGTACGTCTTGGGCGTTGAGAAGGTGGAGCCCGAATAGGCACACCTTCATCTTTTGCTTCTCAGGGTCGAAGTAGTGCAACATCCTATGCCGGCTTATCTCTGAGTGTATCCATGTGTTAGAATATGGCGTCACCTTGTCTCTATGGCCGTCGGGCAGGTAGCGCATCATCTTGCCTGTCCTTACCCTGCCTTGCTCGTCTATCTGCCAGAATATTGTGTGTCCTGTCTTTGCATGGCCTACGGCGTATGCCCTGAGCACCTTGTCAAGCCTCGCCCGCTGGTTGTCGTCCCAGGGTAATGAGCGCAGCCAGCAGCAGAAGGTGTCGGTGCTCGTGTCCATCCTCTTTGCCACCATGTCAAAGGGCAACACCAGCATGGGCAGGTCTGGCTGTATGTCGCGGCGCACAGGCTTGGAGTGTATCACCTTCTGAAATCGATCACTCTTCTGTTCCTCGTCCACCTCTATGCCGTACTTCTGACCGAGCCACCGCAGTGCGTCCGGGTAGTTCATGCCCTGGTACTTCAGGAAGTCGATAGCGTCGCCGCTCGCCCCACACACGAAGCAGTGGAAGATGTTCTTCCTTGGGTTGACCTTAAAATGGTTAAGGTGTGTGCCGTTATGTATTGGGCAGGGACAAGTCAGCTCTGAACCACTCTTCCTGAGGTCGCAGAAGTCGCGCACTACATCATACACGCTCATCACCTCCTTAATTCGGATTATTGTCAAGTCATTAATCTTGCCCATATTGTTATTCAGTTAGCCGGCGGCGCAAGCCGCCTGTGAAGGCCCTCAGTTTTAAGGTTCGTGGAAATTCCGTGGACTTCGTGAACTTGTAGTCCGCGAACTATATATTATATCCACGTGTTTCTGGGTATGTTCGCGGACTTGAGGGTTTATAGATATATATCCCCCCCTAAAGGGGGGTATATCTATAAAACCCCGTGAACATACCCATGGAAACACAGATATAACGTGCGCGTGCGCGTGGAAAAGTCCGCGAACTTGGCGCGAACTTGCCGTGGACTTCGCGGACTTAATTAAAACGGGCATTCAGGTTCATTCGGTAAGTCAAGGCCGTTATAGTGATAACAGTATGTCACAGGGTCACGACTTATTATGCCGCAAGCCTCTGCGTCAGCCCTGTATTGGAATGCCTTTGTTCTCTTTATTCCGGCAACCTCTTCGAGTTTCTGAACTAAGTCTGAAGCTCTCAGCGGCCGTTCACTCAGTGCCCGTTGCATTATGTCGTTAATCAGTTCTTTGTCCTTGACGTTGATATACGTTGCAACCGGCATTGCTATGAATTCGCCACCCTCGCCACGTCTGTCTTCTATGGCGAATGAGAACTTGTTAATGTCTTTGTTACGGGTGTCGGTCTGTTCAACGGTGAATATCACCGAGCCGTCGGGTTGTTTCTCCTTCAGGCATTGAAGCACGTCTGACACTTTCTGTGACATGATGGTGCCGAGGTGTCCGCGCATCTTCTCAGTGCCGGGGTTGACATGCAAGACTGACCATATCGAGCAGTTATGCCGCAGGGCTATGCCTGAGAGCTCTGTGATGTATGCCTTACTCTCTGCCTGGTCGTTTGGGTCTGTTACGCAATCCACGAGGCCGTCCAGATACACCACGTCGGGCTTGTAGAACACTATCTCTTGCAATAGTGCCTGACGTATCACCGGCACCTGAGCACCACGCATGTGCAAGACTCGTATCTGCTCATGCCGTTGGTGGCCGCTGATGCCCGCTATCTGGCATATACGCCGATATACCAACTGGGTGTTGCGTGGGTGTTGCTCAGTGTCGATGAACAACAGCTTCGGATGCTCTATCTCGCAGTGCAAGCCGAGATACTCACCCTTGAGCATCGCACCCATCATCAGCGTCAGCAGGAAGGTCTTGCCATTCTTCTGTGGTGCCTTAACCACGTGGATGTCGCCACGTGGTGCCAGTCCTATGCCGTTTTGTGAGAACGTGTACTGCACCGGCTCCCATTCTTTCATTGGGTCCAGCTCATACTGCGATAGGTCCAACACCTGACCGCCCACCTCCTTCAGCTCTTCACCCGTCGGCGAGTAGGGTAGGTTGTTATTATCTGTCATAGTTCCATGTGTGTATTATGTGAGGTCCACTCTATAGTCGGCTATTTCCTTCTGTACCTTCTTGAGCTCGCCCTTCGTGCGGAATATCTCACTGTAGTCGTCAGTTGACTTGCGTATGCCGTCGATAGTGTTCTCCACCGTCCGTATAATGTCATATAGTTGGTTGATGCTCAGCTCGATGTTCTTGCTCTCTGTCTCGGTCAGCGGGAAGTTACCCACCAGCATCTCCATAGCCTTTTCCCACCTTTGCCATACTTGCGTGAGGTCGAAGCACTTGAAGAATATGTTGAGAAACTTCGGAGGCAAGGCTGTGTCCTTCTGTATCTCCTTTATCAGTTCCTCATATCTCACCGATGCGATGTGTAGTATCTGCTCGGCTGTCAGCCCCTGGCATAGTAGCTCTGCATGTGGCACGCCGTGAGATTGCAGTAACAGCTTGAACTTGTTATCAAGACAAGTAACGAACTCCCGGTGCTGTGAATACACCGACCATCCTACGTTCTGCCAGAACTCGTAGTATTCTCTGTCCGTGATGTTGCCGTACTTCTTTCTTATCACCTCTGGCATGCCGTCCATGTGGAAGTATCTCGCACCCGTAGGATTGAGCAGCACCCGCTCGTACTTGTCGAAGGCGGCGAACGCATCGTTAAATGCCTTCTTCACCTGGTGCCTATATTGTGGGTGCTTCTTCAGTTGGTCGCGTGCATTCATCATGGCTACCTGCGCCATGTTGTTCGGCACACCGATTATCTGCTTCACCACTCCGGCAAGATGTGCGAGCACGCTCTCAAGCTGCTCACGGGTATATTGCCGTGGATTGGCTACGTTTATGTTCATAGTTCTTTATTTTTTGTTGGAATAATCAAAAATAATCCGCCCATCTTCACAGACTGGCGGATAAAAAAGTAAGATAATGCATAAAAATAAATACACTACAAAATAAAATAATGAAAAGATTATAATGATAGTGGAGAGGCGGGGATTCGGACCCCTAATAATCAAAAAATATATAAAACCATGGCCAACTAATTAAACCTAATAAACAAAACAGTACTTACGTTGCCCACCCACTGTGGGCTTGCCTCTCCGTTTTGCCTTGCTGCCTTCACAGGTGGCAGGACATTAATACACATAATAAATTAGATAAAATGGTCACTTTGGGTTATATTTTGTTCAATTTGTTTGCTCTTTTTTGTCAGTTATAAATCCAGCGATGGCAAGCATCATGGTAGCGATGCCCATCGCTATATGGTGGGCGGTCATGCGTGTCACACCGATAAACAGGCAGGCAACGCTGATTGCCAGCATTATCCACGCCATCACTTGTGTTATGCTCTTTATCATTTTTTCAATTAATTAAAATTGCCGGAGCCTACACAGGGCGACACACTACTAAGACATCGGTAACAGTATCTTTTTTATGTCTTTCTTCGTGCGAGGGCAATTCCCTGTGAATAGGCCCCGGCTGGTTGAGAGAGAGAGAAAAATTAACTAAAACGGTTCAACGTCTGTGGTGGATGGTGCCGCCTGAGCCTCTGATGCCGGCTGCGTGGTCTTGCTGACCTTCTCCAGCTTATAGACGCGCAGCTCGTTAAAGTATCTGCCCTGCCACTCTCTTACTGAGTGACCGAAGCCAATCTTCACCTCGTCACCTTCGTGCAGGTCTGCCTCCTTGATACGATCGCCCATCAACGAGAGCACCACCTTGTCACTCCATCGGTCACCTTCACGCTCGAAATACTCGAACACGAACTCCTGACTCTGCCACTCAGAGCCGTCTTGCTTCTTGCCTGTCCTTATAGGCAATAGTTTTTGTATTCTTCCTTGAAATTCCATATCTTGTGTTATATAGTTGGTTCTATTAACTCGGCAAGGCCACACAGCAGTATCAGTGCCAGTGGTGCAACCACGCCATATATTATCCACTCTTTGCGTGTGAAGTTTTCCTCCTGGAAGTCCTTCATCATGATGTTGTACAGTTCTTTCATAGTTCTATCTTGTTTTTGATTAAGTTGCATAAAAAAACGGGTGGAAGTGCGAGAATTGTACCCGGCATTACTGCTAGGGCTTCCACCCGTGTGGAGATGTCGTAGGTTCTTGAAGCATCCGCCGTATGGCGGGGTGTGCATTCTCCTGCGCCTCACGGTCGCAAGCATCTCCTATGTTGATATTGAGAAGAGTCTAAAAAAACGGAGAAGTGCAAATTTTCAGGAAGACGCCCTTCCGGGTGTTCGCTTATCATGTCGGCCTCACGGTTACGACCTTCTCCGTTGCCCATGTAGGTGTCCTAGGCTCTTTATCCCATCCATGTCCTTTCGTTAATGGCACCATGTGAGCGAGCTTTCTCAGAGCTTTTTGCCTCAATAGTCCTCTGCGTTATCAGGGGCTTGGAACCCTCGTTGTTACTGTTCCTTGCGATTTCGTCGCAAGGAAGACAACGGCCGCATTACTACTTGTCACGCTGCTGTCTCGGCTCATGTCATCGCCTGTCAGATTGCTTACACGCTACCTCTTGCACCTCAGCTATGTTGGAGCTTATGCCTTGCGCAGCTCACTCCTGCCTGTGGTGTGACTTCGTTTCCGTTTCATCCAGGCTGCCACCGCCCTTCATCATCAGCATTCTGTAGCTCTGTTGCCTCTGCTGGCCATGGGTACGCGTCAATCTTTGTTGCTTACTGTATTTTTTCTTCTTCGTTCCCTCAACCGTTGCTTCAGCATGTCATAGTTCCATCAACCGACTCTCCGGCCTTCGCCCTGTCTTTTAACAGCTGGCGCATACTGTGCGCTGTTTTATGACCTCCTCGCTCGTCATTGTCGTAGGTGGTGCAGGATTCGAACCTGCGGCGTTTCCTCACATTCCAGACACTTGCGTTCCTGCCTTCGTCCACTCAGCCAACCACCTTGCCTTTTATCTCATTGTCAGCCCTCGCAGGTCACCATCGTGCACCATGCGGAGCAGTTTCATCTTAGGGTAGCACCAGCCTGTCCGGTGTTCTATGCCCTGGGCATCTGTCACTCTTACACACTCACGAGGCAATGTCTGTCCGTATCTCTTCAGCCACTCTTTGGTAAAGAATGGTATCGCCTGGCATAACTGGTCAGCTGTCAACCATTGTTCGTGATACATCTCTTGCATCTCAATGGTCGCCTTCTTAACCGTTGCCATGATCGCCTCGCGTGTTATTTTGTCAAGTACTGCCATATCCTTACGCCTTTTTGTTGTTAGTTACTACCAGTGCACCATCCATGTAGGTGGTGCTCAGGTTATATCCCTCGCTGACATTCAGCCTTGACACCAGCTGCCTCTTAGATATGAGGTCATAGGCATCCATCGGAAACTCCTTTGTTTCCCCCGGCTTGATGTCGCGTAACATATCGGTGAATGTAATTTTTTTCATTTTGTTAAAAAATTATATTTTTGTTTATAAAACTTTTTGCATTATAAAAAAAGCCGTACCTTTGCAAGGTATCACCTTCGCAAAGTGGCGATGTCCGCTTTTTGGAAAAGACGTACAAAACGCCTGACGGCTATTTTTATGTTCATAAAAAATAATCTATTTCGGTTTATCGAGTACAAAAGTAATACTTTTTTATTTATAAACAAAATGTTTAATAATAATTTAAGATTTATTAACCAAATAAAATAATACCTTATGGATTACTCAGGACACAGACTTGACCAGTTCTTCTCGCAGAATAGCATCGCACAGAAGGACATAGCGACGCAACTTGACCTTGCGCCGCAATATATCAATGCAATATGCAGAGGGAGAAAAAATGTTAGTAAGACACTGGCTATGCGCTTGCAAGAAATAATCGGAGTCAGTGCCGCATGGCTTCTGACTGGTACTGGCTCCATGTATGCAGACCGTCAGGAAGATGACGGCATGGCGCATGATGATGTACCAGAATACGGACAACCACGCACATCGCTGTCCGTCGGCCGCCCATATTACAACGTGGACTTCGCTCTTGGCTTTGACATCATGGAGAACGACCAGACGCGCACGCCTGACTATCTCATAGACTTCCTTCCATTTAACGACTGCGACTGCTACTGCAATGCGCATGGCAATAGCATGTACCCCACAATCGCCGCCGATGATAACTGGGGCAAGCCGTCTATGGTGTTGTCATACGGCAGTCATCACATCTATTTCGTCGCCAGCCGTGGCGAGGGTGCCACGCTCAATGCTGACTCTCACGTGATAGAGTGGGAACTGCCACGTGACACTTACTGGAAGGACTACACCGTTGACGTGGTGAGCACCAGCAACGGAAACAGGGCTGTGACGCTTGACCGCGTGGCTACGAAGTTAAAGATAACGGTTAATGACGAGGTGCCTGCAACGTGTGCATCTATATCCTTCACTCCGTCGCAGTGGTACTACGGATGGGACTATGTGGCAGGCACTCCTGCCTTGTCTCGCAACACTGAGAGGGTGGTGACGGTGCCTGCATCATACGTCGGCACTGCCGGACAACTGACCGCCAGCATCTTCGGACTAAGCGGCAGAAGCGAGTGGACCACCGACGTGGTGCTGAGCAGTAAGGACGCTGATAATAACGTCATCGGCTCTGTTACTATAATAGGCGCACCCTTCATTAGTAATCGAAGCACTGAGTATTCTGGTAATCTATTCGGAAGCTCCAACGGCATAGACGTGACACTCTCCACAGACTGGCTCTCGCCGGTGGTTGCGACGTGGTAAAAAGTATCAAGGGCACTGAGTCTGTTACTCGGTGCCCTTGCTGTTGATATTCTTCATCAGTTCCTGGAGGTCGTTTATTTCGTCATCGGTGAGTGCCGGTTCATATTCTACGTCGTCGTCATCCTCGAAGAGTGACGGGAACATATCTTTGACCGTCTTGCCCTCGCTGCCACGCATGGCAAAGGTGGCGGCGAATACGCACTCTGCAATGAGCTGGTGCTTCAGTTTATCTCTATTTCTGTAGCCGCGGATGATTCTGCGGACCTGCCAGAAATTCAAGTCGTACAAAAAAGTGTGATGCTCTATTCCTATTTCGCCAACGACAAGCTGATAGATGTCGTTGGCTGTTATTAGTTTTTTCCCTTTCCGGCCTTTTTCTTTTCCTTTGGTTCGCCTTCAGGTAGGGCGTAGAACTCAGAACGTAGGCTGAGCACTGCGCCGATGGCTGCACCCATCTCCAGTGGAGTAGCATCTGTCATTATCTGTGCGTCGCTGATTGGAGCATCTTCCTTCTTAGTCTCGTAATATGACATGATGGCTGCCACGAGCAAGAAGATGCTCTTCTTTACATCGGGCATCTTGTTGGCTGCTATTGCCTCGCCTACTTCGCCCATGAAGTCGGTGATGTCCTGACCGCTGAGGTCCTTGTATGCTATTTCGGTAGCGTAGCAGTATGCTACTGTTACTTGCTTGCCTGCAAGTGTAATTTCTTTCTTTTTCATAGTTCCTTTTTTTTATTAAAATGGGCGACGGGCTGCAAACGGATGCTGCCCGTCGCGTGGTTAAGAAATAGTGCCGGGAACGAGCGGGCCGTAGCCGTTGATGGTGCCGCTGTAGGTGGCCTGCTGAGAGACTTGGCCGGTAGCCTGCACGTTGGTCATCTTGCCCTGACCAGACGCAATGACGATGCCCATCGTGCGGTTCTGTTCGCCGCTGGCGAGTGCTATCTTCCAGTTGATGATTTCGTCGTTGACCTTGCCTTCCATGTCGGCAAAAGTCTTGGCGGTGTCCGTGCCGCTGGCAACGAGGGCGGAGAAGTTGATGTCGTAGGTGCGGCCCACTACATCGTTCTCATCCCACACGGCCCCGCTGGAGTCGGTGGTGTCCTTCGTCGTGCTGTTCTCGGTCTGTGCAGAGCCATGCAGACTGAGTTCAGTGCTCATGGCTATCACATTGTTGCTGCTACCTTCTACGATGAAGAGTCTGAGATGTTGTCCTTTATCCATAGTCGTAATGTTTTAGAGGGTTATGCCAAGGCACCGCTGCCCATATACTGGCGCGTCACCTGAATGTTGGCGCGGTTATTGGCTTGGATGGTAAAGTCATTGAGAATGGCCTGGCCCGAGCGGGCGAAGGCAGCGTTGTTGGGCGTGCGGTTCTGGGAGCCTGTTACTTCTTTAGTCTCGTCCCAGCCGACGGTCACTTTCTCGTCACTGACGAACTGCTGGACGACGGCGATGAGCGCGGCAGCGGTGGCCTCGTAGGAATCGACCTGCACCGACCATGAGCGTGAGGTCATCTGCTCTTGCTCAAAGCTGCCCTCAGAATCCTTTGTTTTTGCAGATTCCATGTTGCCGGTGATGCTCACCTGACAGCTGGAGGCTTCAGGAACTGCATTGCCTCCGACGAATGCACGGAAGTTCTGACCTTTCTGTTTTTTTAATGCCATAGTTTTTTACTTTTTTGTGATTGTTACTGTTTGCTCGAAGCTGAAGGTGTCCGGGTGGTACTGGCAGATGGTGCGCGTCCACTTGGTTCCTTCGGGGAGAGAGTCAACCAATGTCTGGCACTGGCTGTAGATTTCCTCGCGGCTCTTGGCCGTGAGCGTCACGCTGCCTTTGCTGAGCAGCTCTTCCTGGAGTGATGTCTTGATGCCGTTATCCATTGTCTTCGGTGGTTAGGTCAACATCGCACTGATAGCGGAGCACTTGGCCGTAGCCTGGCTTCCATTCGTCGTACAGGATGGGTTCTGCCGTGAACTGGTAGCCGCTCACCTGGGTTTCGTGCTCAACGAAATAGGTGTGCACCACGTCGCGCACCTGCTGCGTCAGGTCGTGAAGCGCGGAGAGGGTTGCCGCCATGACTGTAATGCCTATCTGCACATGGTCGCAGTCGCTCTCGTAAGCATCGTCCTTCGTGGTCTGGTCGTTGTTCAGCCCGTCGAAGGTGACGATGAGATAGGGAACGGGAACGTTGTCCGCGTCCTCTTCGGGCAGGGGGATGGCCGTTCCGTAGAGACGGGGCTGCTCGCTCCTGTGCTTCTCGCCCTTGCTGACGTAGGTCGTGATGGCCTCCATCAGTTCGGGCGATGACTGGAGGGCGGCGATGAAGATGCTGTCGGTCTGTAGGCTCATGCTGTCAGTCGATATTGATGGTTAATAATCATTTTTACGACGAACTCCAGCAGACGACCGCCGACGTAGCCTTGTAGATAGGCTGCCTGCTCCGTGCCGAGTGCCACGCCGTAGTATTCGGCGACGTGCGCCTGTACGTGGTCGATCTCGTGGTCGATGGTGTTCAGGAACTCCCTGAGACTGGTGGCGCGGCCTATGCACACGATGCTTTCGCACCGGCCCATCGAGGTGAGCGTATAGCCCGCGTTCCATCCTTGCAGGTTGCTGACGGCATCTTCCACCATCTGCCGTGGGGCACCCAGCGAGCTGAGCATTGCGCCCACTTCGCCGAGGTCTTGCGGCCATACGTCGTAGAGTACGGTCACGTCCCAGTAGCCTTCGATGTCAAGATGCTGTGCTGTCATTCGTCAATTCACTTTAGAGTTGGTTGCGGTTTTCGGCACCGTTGCGCCCATAGGCATCGCGCTGCCCTTTCATGTAGGCTTCGCGCTCCTCGGGAGTCATGTAGTCGAGGTGCTGGCCTTCCATGTGCTTGTCGCGCATAGCCTGCTCGTAGCCCTCGCGGTAGCCGTCACGGTAGCCTTGTTCAAACTCAC
>Ga0310691_10006230_pt1 | contig 12776 bp, 5 predicted proteins | sample 176DNAGHGlowgp2_FD_203887 | JGI IMG/M metagenome (GOLD analysis project Ga0310691, IMG submission 203887) | Sheep rumen microbial communities from Palmerston North, Manawatu-Wanganui, New Zealand - 1766 DNA GHGlow gp2 (v2) (version 2) | ecosystem: Host-associated > Mammals > Digestive system >... | reverse complement strand
CCACCTTCGCCTTCAACTGGTGGGCTGCTGGGTGTAATCAGCGTATGCCGATGGGACGTGTAGGAAAGATTCACATGCTGAACAACTACTATAGCTGCAGTGGTGCCAGCCTCTGCATGAACCCCCGTAAGAACTCGGAGTTCCTCATTGAGGGCAATTACTTCGCATCGGGAGTAAAGAACTGTTACAAGAACAATGATGCCACTGCGGTAACATGGGCTGACAACAATGTCATTGCCAACACATCCGTCAGCAAGCCTTCTTCCTTCGGTACTACCGTCACAGTACCTTATTCTTATACGGTGGCAACCACAAACAATGTCCCTGATGCGGTACAGAATGGTGCCGGTGCTACCCTCCCCTATGGTGACAGCGGCAGTGGCACTGAGACGGAAGGCAGCAAGGGCAGCATCTTATGGGCTATGTCTTCAAATACCAATGCGGAGGTAAGCAGTGCATTGACAAGTGAAATCACCACAACAAGCGTGGAGAATGGCAGCAATCTTACTTTGCGCACTAACGGCACTTATGGAGAAATCCGTTTCTCTCTGTATCAGGCACAGAGCATCCAGACTGCTCCTGGCGACGACAATGCCGTCACCTTTTCCATCACCACCAAGAACGGCTATAAGTTCAAGGCATCCAGCATCGAACTGTATGCCTGCAAGGTAGGTACAAACAACGGTACTATTGACGTTTCTTGGAAGGATGCGGGAGGTACAAGCAAAATCCTGAATGCTGTCTCACCTAACCGTAACAACGCAGACAATAATTACCATTCCTACTACAATCTCGATATTGAAACCAAATCGACTGCCACAGAAGGGGATTGCAAATTGATTATCAATATGTATAATGTGGGAGCTACCGATAAAGACGGTAACCTTCAGAAGAAGGACATTGGTCTTGCACAAGTGATGATCAAAGGTACCATCACGGAAGCCACAGGTATCAGCACCCCAGTCATCATCAAGGGCGACGGACATATCTACAACCTCCGTGGTCAGCGGGTAGACGAGAACTACAAAGGTATCGTGATCAAGAACGGTAAAAAGTATATACAGAAATAAATGGAAATGAAGAAATATCTATTAACAATCCTTGCAGTGGTGGCAGTCAACACCTGTATTGCGCAGACCATTGATGCCAGCAAACTGTCAGAGTATGACAAGAACGCACCTATCGGCTTTGGTGCCAGTGTGACTGGTGGCGAGGGCGGTACGACGGTTACCGTGGAGAACTTCTCGCAATTAAAAGCACAACTAAGTGCTTTTAATACGACGAAGACCATTATCTACGTCAAAGGGACCATCACCTTCGACGGACAATACGAGATGCATGGTGTGAAGAACAAGACCATTATCGGACTGCCCGGTACTATCTTCCAGAACTTGAACGAGGATACTCCTGCTGCAGATACTGATGCTGCTAAAAAAGCAGCCATCAAAAAGACTGGTATCCTGCTCGTTAGAGAATGTGACAATATCGCTATACGTAATATCACCTTCCAGAGTGCTGGAGCCTGCGACTTCAATGCCAACGACAACTTATACCTGCAAGGCAGTACCAACGTATGGGTTGACCACTGCGACTTCCAGGATGGCGTCGATGGCAATTTAGACATCTGTATCGCTGCTGATAACATCTGTGTCTCCTGGTGCCGCTTCCGCTACCTCCTTCCTGCCCGTGGCAAAGGCTACGGTGGCAGTTCTGAGGATCACCGCTTCACCAACCTGATAGGCAACGGTGATAAGCAGACGGGTGACCAAGGCAAGCTGAATGTCACCTTCGTCAACTGCTGGTGGGACAATGGTTGTAAGGAGCGCATGCCCCGTGTCCGTTTCGGTAAGGTGCATACCCTCAACTGTCTCTATAGCAGTGAGAATGCCAACTACTGCGTGGGTGGTGGCTATAAGAGTAATGTCTACATCGAGAAATGTGCCTTCACCAGTGAGAAGGCGAAGAAGAATCCATGGAAGAAATATGCCACTTCAAGTGGTTATACCGACTATAACGTCACCATCAAGGATTGTCTGAATGCAGCAGACAAGCAAGAGCGTTCGGGCACTATCGACTATTTCGTGCCATCGGATGCCTATACCTATACCTCCTATGCCGCTAATCTGGTGGAGAGTGTTGTGAGCAATGCCGACAATGGTGCCGGTCCTACCCTGCAGTTTACCTCTTCTTCTGGTATCAATACCATCAAGACCAACCAGCGTTCCGACATGCCACGCTACAATATAAAAGGTCAACAAGTGGACAGCAGCTACAAGGGACTGGTCATCCAAGGAGGTAAGAAATACATTCAGAAGTGAGCGGAGAACTAAGTTTACTCAACTTTCGGAAGTAGTAGAAGTAAAGGAGTTAAAGGAGTTAAGGAGTTAGGACAATACTTCGTGGCACCCGAGACTCCAGTAGAAAGTGGCGATTACAGGACTAACGTCTTAACTCCTTAACTACATAACTCCTTAACTCCTAAGAAGTTGAGCAAATGCGAAACTTAACTAAGTTTACTTAGATTCTTCCGAGCCGAGCGAAAATACCCTTTTCCCGCAACGGCGGTACCTTCCTGAAATGAAGGTGCCGCCGTTCTGTTTATTCCCACGGAGGGAATCCCACATTCCCACGGTGGGAATCCTTCTTTCCCACGGTGGGAATCCTTCTTTCCCACGGTGGGAATAACTGGTTTCCTATATCGGAATGACGAATTGGAGCAGTACCCCCTCCCTATAAAAACGGCAGTTGGTGGCAACAGGTGGCAACGAAGATCCGTCCTTGTCACCTGTAACGCACTGATTATCAAGCAGTGTTGCAAGGTGGCAACGGTGACAAGGGTTTAAAAAATACATGTAGGGAATCCGTAAACGTTTACGGGCTTTTTGTTGTTTTTTAACCACCCGCTTTCACCTTATTATATTTTTATGCGTATCTTTGCAGACAAACAAGCTACTACGACATATTTTAATCAATTAATAACTAAAAATAAGCATTTATGAAGAAAAAATTACTTCGTTTAGGTACGCTCTGTCTACTGCTCATGATTGCTGTTGTGAGCAAGGCGGGGGAGAATGATCTCACATGGGATTACTCAGAGAAAGCTCCTGCAGACAATCCCGACAATGGACTCTACTACAAGGACAAGGTGAATGATGCCGCAGGTACCAACCTGGGGCTGAAGGGTATTAAATTAAACTCTTCTGGCTGGGCAGCATTTACCAAAGCTGCCGTTGCAGGAAAGTTGACGCTGTCTATCAGCAATCGTAAGAATTCGTCGGCTTATGCCGTCAATGTTTACAAGTGCAGCAATGTTGGAGCAACTGCCAGCAAAGGAGAGTTGATTGGTGAAGTCTCAGTCGAAGAAGGTCCTGGTTCTGGCTCATTGGACATCCCTGCCGACGTAACAGGTATTTTCATTGAACGCAAGACCAGTTCAGAGGGTGTATTGTCTAAGATTGTATTCAAGGAAGACATCGCTCGTACATTTGTTGACTTTGAGATTCCTTATGCTACCCTGACTGCAGATGGATATACAGGTACTGATCTTCCAACAGGTGTTTCGTTCAGTGGTTCGTTCCACGATAAGCAGCACGGATACTCCAACGCAACAATGGTAGTTCCTGTTGACGGCACCGTGAAGTTTACAATCAGTGGCTGTCAGTATGGCGGTTCTTTCCCTGTCAAAAACACTGAAGGAAAGACACTTGCCACACTTGACCAGAAAGCAGCAGGTTGCTATGATGCAGGAGGCACTGTAACATATATATATGTTGGAGATGCCACCACTTTGACTTTCGGTCCAATCCAATATCTTTCTTATTTCAAGGCTGAGGCTACAGAAGTCAGTGAGGCAACTATTACTTATAAAGACCAGAATGGAAAAGAACTGGGAAAGAAGACCGTATATGAGGGAGACCCCATTGGAGAGATTCCTTACACAGAAGCAGACTTGACCATTCCTGATGGTGAGAAATTCCGCGGTTGGTATTATACCAACAATATGAAAGTAAAGGCTACTGATGTCGTTACCGGAAACGTTTCTGTCAATGCTAAAGTAACGCCTATAGAGAGTGTCAGTGTCGGAACAATTCAGACATACGACCTGGCTTCTGCCACTTTCTATCCAGAAGACCATGAGACTATTGACATCGCCAATGGTACATATTACAACAACCATGGCTGGACTATTGCTGCAGGCGGTACCATCACTGTCGATGTAGCCGGCAATGCACAGGTTGTCCTGACACTTTGCGAATATGGTAATGGAACAACCATCACTGCCACTGATGCTAATGGCAATGTTGTCATGAGCGATATCCCTGCCAAGGCAGAAAAGGACAAAGATGGTGCTACCACCACTATTAATTATAAAGGTGAGGCTACCAAGCTGACACTCACCTTCGCAGCCCAGAGCTATCTCCACAAGATCGTGGTGTACAATGTCAAGGACTTCCTGGAGAAAGATAAGACCTCTGGTTTCTATATCGTTCCAGCAGGTGATGCCGCAAGCCTTATCATGGCATTGAACAATGCTGCCACCGAGGAAGGTGCCAAGATTTTCCTGCCCAATGGCACCTATGACTTAGGGGAGACTGTGCAGACAGGAATCTCTGGCAAAAAGATTTCCATTATCGGTGAGTCCATGGAGAAGACCATTGTCAAGAATGCTCCTCCTGTATCTGCAGAAGGTCTGAAGACTGCCTCTCTGTTCCATAACACCAGTACTGACCTCTATCTGCAAGACCTGACCCTGCAGAACGATCTTGACTACTATGGTGCTGGTTCTGCCGGACGTGCCAATGCTTTCCATGATGACGGTAACCACACCATCGCCAAAAATGTGAAGCTGATGTCCTATCAAGACACTTACCTGAGCACTACCGACAAGCAGTTCTATTGGGAAGATTCTGAACTCCACGGAGCCGTCGACTTCCTCTGTGGTGGTAGTGACGTATTCTTTGAAAGATGTAAGCTCGTTACTGAATCTCGCAAGAAAGGGGAGAAGGATGGTGAGGCTACCATTACTGCTCATCAGCCCAGAACTGGCGAAAAGTTCGGCTATGTCTTCAACAACTGTACTATTGACAACCAAGCAGCCACCTTCAACTTCGGTCGTGCCTGGGGCGGTGCCTCTGGCGCTACTGCCCGTCCAATGGTAACCTACCTGAACACAACCCTGCTCCAGCCCACAGAGATTTTAGCTACTCGCTTTATCGTCAAAGGTATGAACAACCAGTCTGGTGTCTTCCATGAGTACAACTCCGTCGACGCAAATGGTTCCGTTGTTTCTCCAAATAGCAATAGCCAGACTTTCACTGATAAAAATGGGCAGGATGCCCAGACATACGAAACTATCCTTACTAAGGAGGAAGCTGCCAACTACACTATCGACAAAGTATTAGGCAGTTGGGCTGCTACTGCACAGGCTACCACCAAGCAAGTGGAAGCTCCTACGGATGCAAAACTGGAGAATGGCACCATCACATGGACTGCCGTCGAGGGGGCTACCTCGTATGCCATCACTGCTGATGGTGAACTGCTCGTCATCGTTGATGGCACTACGACATCCTATGCCATTACAGAAACTCCTGCAGCATCTCGTCGTGCTGATGGCAATATCACATACACTATCCGTGCTGCCAATGCAAGAGGTGGATTCGGCGAGGCACGCACCGTGACCGATGCCACTGCCATCAACAAGGTGAAGGCTGACGAGAAGATCGACTGGAACAACCAGGTTGTTTATGACCTGCAGGGCCGTCGTGTGAAGAATGCCTCCAAGGGTGTCTTCATCATCAATGGTCATAAGGTAATCATCAAATAAGGTACATACCTTATTAATAATATTATAGCGGTGGCTGTTTTCCCACACAGGGAGAGCAGCCACTGCTGTTTTAGTTAAAAAACACCTTTCCGTAAACGTTTGCAGGAAAAAGTAATAAGATTATTTTGCAGTTTTAAGATTTATTTGTAAATTTGCATCCAGAATCATAAAAATATTTTTATTAATTTCTTAAAACTACTAATTTTATGTCTGTTAAATTTAAGAGTATGCGAATTGCGCTTACACTTACATTCCTACTTATCGTGGGTAGTTTGTCAGCGCAGAACGTTACTGGTACAGTGAAGGATGCAACGGGCGAGGCCGTCATCGGAGCCACTGTTCAGGAACAAGGTACCCAAAATGCAACAGTGACCGACTTCGACGGTAACTTCACATTGAAGGTATCAGGAAACAAACCAATCGTTATCTCATACATTGGTATGAAGCCCCAGACGATTGACGTGAAAGGTAAGAGCCGTGTTGACGTAACACTGCAAGACGACAACACCCAGCTCGAAGAGCTTGTGGTCATCGGTTACGGTTCCGTTCGTAAGAAGGACTTGACCGGTTCTGTTGCCACCGTCAACAGTGAAGCTCTCCAGGCTGTTCCTGTTGCCAATGCCTCTGAGGCTCTGACTGGTAAGATGGCTGGTGTGCAGGTAACGACAACGGAAGGTTCTCCTGACGCAGAGGTAAAGATCCGCGTTCGTGGTGGTGGTTCTATCACCCAGTCAAACGACCCTCTTTACATCGTGGACGGATTCCCTGTTGACGGTATCAGCGACATCCCTGCCAACGATATCGAGGACATCACCGTACTGAAGGACGCTTCTTCTACCGCCATCTATGGTAGCCGTGGTGCTAACGGTGTTATCTTGGTAACCACTAAGAGTGGTAAGGAAGGTAAGACCAAGGTGAGCTACAATATGTACTATAGCTGGAAGAAGGTGGCAAAGAGAATGGACGTGCTCAATCCTTACGACTATGCTAAGTGGCAGTATGAGTTGGCTTTGCTGAAGAACAACAATGATCCTTCTAAGATTTCCTCTTATACCGACTATTTCGGCAACTATGAGGATATGGATCTCTACCAGAACGTTCCCAGCAATGACTGGCAGGACCTGAGTTTCGGACGTACTGGTCATACCTTTAACCACAACATCAACATCAATGGTGGTACAGAGAATATCAAGTACGCCTTCAGCTATGCTCACATGAACGATAAGGCAATTCTTGTCGGTTCTTCTTTCAAGCGTGACAACTTCTCTTTGAAATTGAACACGAAACCTACTAAGAAGACTACCCTTGACCTGCAGGCTCGTTACGCTATCACAGACGTGAACGGTGGTGGTTCTAATGATGCCGCTGGTGCTTATGACTCTGACAAGCGTCTGAAGTACTCGGTTATCTACACCCCGATTCCTTTGGCAAACCTTGACCCGACAGCTGGTTCATCTGATGATGATCTGGGTAACCTCTACAACCCATTGGTTGCCTACAGTGACAGTGACCAGAAGACAAAGCGTAAGAACCTGAATATCGCAGGTAGCTTCGGTTGGGAAATCTTTGACAACTTCAAGGTGAAGACTGAGTTCGGTTATGACGACTACACCAATTACAACCAGCGCTTCTGGGGTCTGACTCAGTATTATATTAAGAATGTACCTCTGGGTGATAACCAGAACAAGCCCGCTATCCGTATCACTGATACCAAGCGTCATCGCTTCCGCAACACCAATACAGTCTCTTATGACTTCAAGAAACTCTTCGGTAAGGACAGTGATCACTCTCTGAACATGTTGGTTGGTCACGAGTATGTGATTACCAAGAAGCATGTCAATTTGGACGAGGTACACGGTTTCCCCGTGGACTATGATGCCGCAACAGCATGGAAACTGACTTCTCAAGGTAATCCATACACCGTTGACGACTCTTACAGTGCAGACGACAAGCTGCTGTCTTGGTTCGGACGTGTAAACTACAACTACTTGGACCGTTACCTGGCAACTTTCACATTCCGTGCCGATGGTAGCTCTAAGTTCGGTGACAACAACCGCTGGGGTTACTTCCCCTCTGTAGCCCTCGCATGGCGTATCTCTTCTGAGCCTTTCATGAAAGGTACAGAGAGCTGGTTGGATGACTTGAAACTCCGCATCAGCTTCGGTACTGCCGGTAACAACAACATTCCTGTAGGTCAGCTCGTTCAGGTTTACCAGAACAAAGCTACTACATGGGTGAACGGCATCAGCAACTATTGGGCTCCTTCCAAGACCATGGCTAACCCTGACTTGAAGTGGGAGACCACCATCACTCGTAACATCGGTTTGGACTTCACTCTCTTCGGTGGTAAGTTGAGCGGTACCCTTGATGCCTACATCAACACGACCAAGGACCTGCTCATTGAATTCCCTGTACAGGGTACCGGTTATGACACTCAGTATCGTAACCTCGGTAAGACCCAGAACAAGGGTATCGAGTTCTCCTTCACTTATCACATTGTTAATAAGAAAGACTGGGGTATCGACTTCAGTGGTAACATCAACTTCAACAAGAATGAAGTGAAGGATCTGGGTATCATGGAAGACTTCGGTAAGAACACCGCATGGGCATCTACCGAAATCGGTAATGACTACTGGATTGCTGTCGGCAGTCCACTTGGACAGATTAAAGGATATCTCAGCGACGGACGCTATGAGGTATCTGACTTCGAGAGCTACGATCCTGCTACCAACACATGGAAGTTGAAAGAGGGCGTAGCCAATATTTCCGATATAGTAGGTGCCGTTCGTCCCGGTATGATGAAGCTTAAGAACTTGGTAGATCCTGTTGACGCAGATGGTAATGTTGATCCAGAAAAAGCTAACAGAATCGGTGCAGAGGATCTTACCATTATCGGTGATGTGAATCCAACCGCCTTTGGTGGATTCAACATCAATGCCCGTGCTTATGGTTTCGACTTTGCAGCTGGCTTCAACTATAGTTTCGGCAACAAGGTTTACAATGCTAACAAGGTTGAGTATACCCAAACTGGTAAATATCAGTACCGTAACATGATCGACATCATGGCTGACGGCAAGCGCTGGACCAACCTTGATCCTGCAACAGGTCTGCTTACCAATGATATGACACGCCTGGCAGAGCTGAATGCCAACACAACGATGTGGAGTCCTTATACAGACCGTATGGTGCTGACTGACTGGGCTATTGAGGATGCTTCCTTCTTGCGTCTGAACACCCTGACATTAGGCTACACACTGCCTGCATCTCTTACCAAACGTGTAGGTATCAGCAGTCTGCGCTTCTATGTAACTGGTTACAACTTGTGGACCATCACTGGTTACTCAGGTTTCGACCCAGAGTCTGACTGTATCCGTAAGAACGCCCTCACACCGAGTGTTGACTACTCTGGTTATCCACGTAGCCGCTCATTCGTTGTAGGTTTGAATCTGAATTTCTAAACTGAAGGAGGACATAAACAATGAAGAACTATATTAAATTATCATTTTTATCACTGTCGCTCGTTGGCGTAACATCGTGCGACTTAGAAGCACCCAGCATATCCGCTCTTAACGAATCATCTGTATTCGCAGTATATTCACTGGCAGAGGCTGAGGTGATGTCAATTCACGTTTCCTTTGGTGAAACCAACTCTTACCGTGGACGTTTCCTGCCCTACTATGGTGTGAACACCGATGTGGAGGTTGGTAACTCACCTGAACTCTCGAATGCTACCTCTGACAAGCAGAGCTTGTGGAACTATAACACGCTACCCAACAATGGTCAGATGAACACCGACAACAATGCCTATGCAAAGTTCTATGAGGGCATTGAGCGTGCTAACCTTGCAATCCAGGGAATTCGTGCCCATGGTGACATCGAGAACAAGCCAGATATGGCACAGTTGCTGGGTGAGGCACTGACCCTGCGTGCTGTTATCTACAATGACCTGATCAAGGCATGGGGTGACGTTCCTGCTCGTTTCGAGCCAAATGGTCCGGAAAATATTTATCTTCCCCGTACTAGCAGAGATGTTATTTACAAACAGTTGCTGGCTGACCTGTTGGAGGCTGAGGACTACTGCTACTGGCCTAACGAGAATAATATTACCAAAACCACTGAACGTGTCAGCAAGGCTTTCGTAAAGGGTCTCCGTGCCCGTATCGCCCTCTATGCCGGTGGTTATGGACTCCGTGGTGACGGCTACCGTCGTTCAAAGGATCCCGACCTGGCTCCTGAGAAGATGTATCAGATTGCCAAGGAGGAGTGTGAGGATATCATTAATCAAGGTTGCAACACACTTGGTGAATTCAAGGACAACTTCATCAAGCTCTGTGAGGACAACGTGACCGCAGGCGGTGAGAGCCTCTGGGAGATTCCATTCTCTGAGGGTCGTGGACGTGTTCTTTACACATGGGGTGTTAAGCACCAGGCAAAAGACCAGTACACACAGCAGGCACAAGGTGGTGTGAACGGACCTATCGCAACATTATATTATGATTATGATGAGGATGATATCCGTCGTGACATCACTTGTGTTCCTTATGAGTGGAGCAAGGAGCTCGTCAATGGTAAAGCTCATGTTCAGCTTCGTGCTCAGAACAAGTGGTGCTTTGGTAAGCTCCGTTACGAGTGGATGAAGCGTATCGTTACCTCTACCAACGATGATGGTGTCAACTGGCAGTATATGCGTCTTGCCGACGTTTACCTGATGGCTGCAGAGGCAATCAATGAACTGGACGGTCCTTCTGCCGCATGGAAATACATGGAGCCTGTCCTGAATCGTGTACTTCCCGCAGCTAAGGTTTCTGCTCTTAAGACACAATATACAGCTAGCAAGACTGCTTTCTTCAACGGTATCGTTGACCAGCGTGCCTTTGAGTTTGCTGGTGAGGCTCTCCGTAAGTGTGACCTCGTACGTTGGGGTAACATCGACACTAAGATGGCTGAGGCTAAAGCTAAGTTGCAGGATTTGCAGAAGCGTCAGGGCAATTACGCCGGTTATCCCGACAAGGTATATATCAATAATTCCGAGGACAAGGATAATATTGAGATATACGGTCTGAACAAGGGTGAGGACGATTCTGACAAGATTAAGGAGCTTAAAGATGCTGGTTGGGATTCCAAGAACTGGTTCGAAAGTACCAGCGGATATGTACTGACCGACGATTATATCAATGGTCTCTATGTTGTTACCCCCAGCACTCATTGTCTGTGGCCCATTTGGCAAACATTCATTGATGCCAGCAACAACATGCTGAACAATGACGGCATCTATGGTCAGCTGTCTGATTAATATTGAAATATAACAAGCATAAAAAAATGAAGACATTAAAGAATATATTAGGACTCGGTCTTGTAGCACTGACGTTTACCGCATGTAGCGACGTTGCTGACGAGATTACCGAACTGACGCTTGGACGTAACCTGTCGCCTATCGACATCCAGGCGAAGAACGTCAACGAGACAACAGCTAACTTGCAATGGAAAGCTGTTGATGGTGCTTCCTCATATTATATTGAGGTCTTTGCTGACGACAGTCTGACATTCGAAGGTACACCTGAGCAGACGCTCACCAGTGAGACTAACTCAATTTCATTGAGCAAACTTAACTTCGATACGAAGTATTCTGCTCGTGTACAGGCTATCAATGAAGATGAAACACGTAATTCCAAATTCCACGGTGTTTTCTTCAGGACCAGCGCCAAGCAGTTCCTGATGAATCCCAAAGAAGAGGATATCGCAGACCGTAGTGTGACACTCACTTGGGAAGCAGAGGAAGGTTATGACGTTTCAACCATCGTAATAGGCTCTATCACTCACCAAATCACGGATGAGGAAAAGGCAGCAGGTAAGGCTACTATTGACGGTCTTACGCCTCAGACTTCCTACACAGCACTCCTGTACTATAATGGAAAACAGTGCGGTAACCGCTCATTCACAACCATTATGGATTTGAAAGGTGCTACACTGGTACACAATGGAGATGATCTTGTTCAGATTATAGAAGATGCTGCAGACGGAGATGTTCTTGCACTCTACGGAGGTACATATGATATCCCTGCGGGCGGTGAGAATGAAGGTCTTTCCACATCAATCAAAATTGACAAGACGATTACTATCAATGGTATATTCCCAACCAATAAGCCAGTTATCACCGGTCGTTTTGAGTTGAACGGCAATATTTCATTGACTTTGTCCAACCTCGTATTAGATGGTCAGAACAATGCGTCTACTGATCAGTTGTTCAACGTGAAAGGTACTGACACTAATATGGGAACTATCACAGTTAATAACTGTGAGATTAAGGGTCTGAAAGTAACAGCTGCTGATGGAACCGTCACTTACAAGGGTTATAACAAGGGGCTGTTCTATGGTAATGTGGCATGTACGATCGAGAGTGTGACATTTGAAGATTGCTACATTCATGACATAGAGACTGATGGTGGTGACTTCTTCGACATCCGTAAATCTACAATTGGCAAAGTAGTATTCAAGAATAACACTATCTACAACTGTGCTGCCAACCGCGACTTTATCCGCTATGATGATGTTGCAGGTGCCACAACTGAATTCCTTTTCGAGAGTAATACTATTGACAATGTGATTACAGAGACTGGTACAAGCCGCCGTTTGCTCTATATCCGTACTCCAAACGGTAAGATCACATGGAAGAACAACCTGGTCAGCAATTCAAAGGCTGTGTTCACAAACCAGAGTAAGACTCCTGTTCCCACATATGAGAACAACGCTTACTACAACTGCACGAACGCAAATATCTTTGATGACACCAATGACGCTGAGGCTAAACTGTTCTGGAAGGGTGACAAGAACGGACAGAAGGTTGATGACCCGAAGTATGCAGATCCTGCAAATGGTGATTTCACAATCGGTAACGAGAGTGTGAAGAACCTCAAGGTTGGTGCAGCAAAATGGTATAAGTAATCCATCCCCT
>Ga0310691_10006228_pt1 | contig 12779 bp, 11 predicted proteins | sample 176DNAGHGlowgp2_FD_203887 | JGI IMG/M metagenome (GOLD analysis project Ga0310691, IMG submission 203887) | Sheep rumen microbial communities from Palmerston North, Manawatu-Wanganui, New Zealand - 1766 DNA GHGlow gp2 (v2) (version 2) | ecosystem: Host-associated > Mammals > Digestive system >... | reverse complement strand
TTGCGGTGATCCCGCTGCAGCTTCTCGGCTACTATACCAGTGTGGCCCGGGGCCTCGATGTGGACAAGCCCCGGAATCTCGCCAAGAGCGTGACAGTGGAATAATTTCAGAGATAAAGACAGAGGAAGGCCCGGGCCGGTTCCGTGATCAGAACCGGCTCGGGCCTTCTGTCAAAACGGGCATCACAGATGCGTTTTTTACGGATGACGCACGCCTTGAGGAGCCCGGCCGTTTTACTCTCCCAGGATACGGCGGCGCATTTCGATGTATGCGTCCTCCACGCCTCCGAGATCCCGGCGGAAACGGTCCTTGTCCAGCTTTTCCCCCGTCTGGCTATCCCAGAAGCGGCAGGTGTCCGGACTGATCTCATCGGCCAGAACCAGCGTGCCGTCAGATGTCTTTCCAAACTCAAGCTTAAAATCAACCAGCGTCACGCCGGCTTCTGAGAGGGTGGCTTTCAGCAGCCCGTTAATCTGAAGCGCCATCTTTCTGATCCGGGCAATCTCGTCTCTGGAAGCCAGCTTCAATGCAACCGCATGATCGTCGTTGAGAAGAGGATCGTGCAGCTCGTCGTTTTTATAGGAAAACTCAACGACGGGGTCGTCAAAGACGATGCCCTCCGGCACGCCGTAACGGCTGGCAAAATGCCCGGCGGAGATGTTCCGGACGATGACTTCAAGAGGGACAATGCGGATTTTCCGGACCGCTGTCTCGCGGTCGCTGAGTTCCTCAATCAGGTGCGTCGGGATCCCGTGTTCGGAGAGCATCTTCATCAGATGGTTTGTCATACGGTTGTTGATGGAACCCTTCCCCTGAATGGTTCCTTTTTTCTTGCCGTCAAAGGCGGTGGCATCGTCCTTGTATGAGACAATGACAATCTCAGGATCGTCCGTCGCGTATACCTTCTTGGCCTTTCCTTCGTAGAGCTGAGCGCGTTTTTCCATGGCAGAATACAATCCTTCTATTTTAAGGTTCTTCTGATACCATAACACAGAAGCGGAAAAACGGGAAATACGAATCCCCTAAGGGTTGCCATACGGAGGCCGTATCGTTCCGCGGAGATGAATGCAGCCGCAATCAGAAGCAAAAACTCTGAAATGGTTCTGAAATCAAAAGAGAGGTTGACGGATCGGATGAACAGAGCTTTTAGCCCGGTGCACCATTGGTGTTATAAGTCGAAAACAGTATGATTCTGCTTTATTGATATGAGACAAATACTGTTAAATAGTGTTAAGATCATATGGAAAACATATCAAAAACAAAACTTTTTGCGCATGATTTGCTCGGATGACGAAAAATTTTGTGAAAAACAGACAAAGTGAAAAAGTGCGGAGAGAACATATTTCTCATTCATGAGAGTTTTTCATGGAAGACCTGCCCGATTGGGTGAAGCGGAGGCGTTGACAGATCGCGAAGCGGAAATTATAATCCGCCCCATTACAGCCCGGAGCACGATCTGTGACCGGCTTTCGCCGACAAAGCGGAGGCGGACGCAGGAATGTGACGTGCTGTGAAAAATGATGAGGGAGGAATCCAAAATGAAAAGCAAAAAACTGATCAGCGTGATGATCGCGCTCTGCATGCTGCTGAGCCTCGGCATCACGGGCATCACCGCAACCGCATTTGCCGCGGACGACCCGATCGTCATCGGCATTATTTCGCCGAACACCGGCACACTGGCCGCTTACGGAACCGGCATCGTCACCGGCGTGCAGCTGGCAGCGGAAGAGATCAATGCGGCCGGCGGCATCCTCGGCCGGCAGGTTGAACTGGTCATCACTGACGACCAGGGAGATCCGACCGAATGCCTGAACGCGTTCAACTCGCTGGTTGCCAAGGGCGTCACCCTGATCATCGGCTCGGCCACCTCCGGCTGCACCTCGGCCATCACGGATGCCGCAAATGAAGAAGAAGTCTGCATCCTGTGCCCGACCGGAACCGCCGACTCGCTGACGACGGAAGACGACTATATCTTCCGCGCCTGCTATGCTGACAGCTTCCAGGGCGCGATTGCCGCGGCTTATGCAAAGCAGGCGGGATTTGAAAAGGTCGGCGTGGTCTACTGCGCCGCGGATGTCTACTCCAAAGGACTTTTCGACTCCTTCTCCAAAGCATGCGAGGAGTACGGAATTGAAGTGGCAGCCTCTCAGTCCACCGCCTCTCTCGATGTTCAGGACTACACCAACCAGTTTGCCGCAATGGTCAGCGCCGGCGTCGACTTTGTCTATGCCCCGTACTACTATGATGTCATCGGGCCCTATGTCGTGCCTCAGGCCCGTGCCGCAGGCTATACCGGGATCATCATGGGCGCCGACGGTTACGACACCACGCCGGACTATGTTGTCGCTGGTGCGGATCTGACCGTGTTCAACGATGTGTACTGGACCAACCACTACGATCCGGGTGCCGATTCCGAGATCGTGCGTTCCTTCGTTGCAGCCTATGAGGCGGCCTACGGCTCTATCCCGAGCGCGTTTGGCGCAACGGGCTATGATTGCCTGTATATCTATAAGGCGGCGATGGAGGCAGCCGGTTCTGCGGACGCCGGGGATGTGCGTGATGCGCTGGCAGATACCTCAACGGTCTATGAATGCGTAACGGGTACCTTCTCCCTGGATGAGAGCGGCACGCCGGTCAAAGGCGCAGCCATCATCTCCTTCCAGTCCGACGGCAGCGCCGTGACCTCGACGCTGGTTGACGTCGTAACCCAGCTGCCGTAAGGCAAAAAGACCCTTTCAGCAATAAGATTCGCACATAAAACCGGCCGGGGAGGGAGGCTCCCTCCCCGGCCTTCCGGAAGGGAAGCAGAAGCATTGAACACTTTTTTTCAAACACTGATCGTGGGCCTGCGCCTGGGCAGCATCTATGCGCTGGTTGCCCTTGGCTACACCATGGTCTACGGTATTATTCGACTGATTAACTTTGCGCACGGCGACTTCATCATGGTAGGCGGCTATACGATGATTTTTGTGATGCCGCTGATGCTTCGGCTGGGGCTGCCGGCATGGCTTGGCGTCCTGGCGGCAATTGTTGTGTGCGCCCTGGTCGGCATGGGGACGGAACTGATCGCCTATCGGCCGGTGCGCAGGAAGGGGACTAATATGACCGCGCTCATCACGGCCATCGCGATGAGCCTGTTTCTGGAAAACCTTGCCCAGGCGATCCCGGCTATCGGACCGAACCCGAAGGTCTCCAGCCAGATTTTCGGGAATGGGGGCTTTAAGCTCGGGACGGTTACCATGGAGTACACCACCGTGATCACGCTGGTGATCAGCGGGATCGTCATGCTGGTGCTCTATGCCTTTACCCAGCGCACAAGACTGGGCAGGGCGATGCGCTGCGTGTCAGAGGACAAGGCCGCGGCGACGCTCATGGGCATCAATGTTAACAGCACCATCCTCCTTACCTTCGGAATCGGTTCGGGACTGGCCGCCATCGCTGCCCTGATGTACATGGCGCAGTATCCGAAAGTATATACAACCATGGGCGCACTGCTGGGCCTGAAGGCTTTTGTATCAGCCGTTCTGGGCGGGATCGGCATTATTCCGGGCGCCATGCTGGGCGGCATCGTCATCGGTCTGGTCGAGTCATTCACGACCAGCTATATTTCATCCAGTATGGCGGACACCTTTGTCTTCCTGATCCTGATCGTGGTTCTGATTATTAAGCCCGCCGGAATCCTCGGAAAGAATGTAGGTGAGAAAGTATGAAAAGCAAAACATCACGGGGCTATCTGCTCAATACCGTTATAGTGGTTGTTTTATTCATTGGCTTTCAGATTCTCACATCCCTGAAGGGATCCGAGGGATCCTTCAAGCTTGTCATTGTTCCAAGCATCTGGCAGTGCTGTTATCTGATGGTGCTTGCAGCCTCGTTAAACCTCGTTCTCGGATTCATGGGACAGCTTTCTCTTGGCCACTGCGGGTTTATGGCAATAGGCGCCTATACAGCAGCGCTGTTGAGCCTTGCCTGTGAGCGGGCAGGCCTGTTTGAGAATAAATCCGATCTGTCGTTCCTGCTGGTGCTGATTGCAAGCGTCCTTGCAGCCGGTATCCTTGCAGCTCTGCTCAGCTTCCTGATTGGCATACCCGCGCTGCGCCTGAAGGGCGACTATCTCGCCATCATCACGCTCGGCTTCGGCATGATCATCATCAACATCATCAACAACCTCCCGTTCTGCGGCCAGGACGGCCTGGCGCAGGGATCGGCGGCAGCCTCGCTGTACAAAAACGGGCTCGGCTTCGGCAGCAAGGCGAAGGTCCAGTTCCTGTGGTTTGCGCTGGTCGTTACCATCCTGTCCCTGACGCTGATGTTCATGTTTGTCCGGTCCAAATACGGCCGCGCGATCCGCGCGATCCGCGACGATGAGATCGCGGCCTCGGCCTCCGGGGTGAACACCTCTTACTACAAAGTCCTGACCTTTGCGTATTCGGCGTTTTTTGCCGGCGTAGCCGGAGCACTCTATTCCTGCACGAACGCGACGCTGTCGACCTCGTCCTTTGCCTTCACAAACGGCGGCATTTTGAACTCGACCTTCGTGGTGGTTATGGTTGTGCTGGGCGGTATGGGCTCGCTGACCGGGTCGGTGGTCGCCGCGACGATCATGTTTTTTGTGAACTATCAGATCAAAAACGGGGCCTGGGTGGAGCATCTCCCGGCATCTGTCAGCGGCGTCTTTGAATACCCGATGCTGGTCTATGCGCTGGTCCTGATCATTGTGATCCTGTTCCGGCCGAAGGGGATTTTCGGCAGTTATGAATTCTCTCTGCAGAATCTGATCCCGGATATCCGCCGCGCGCGGGAGCGCCGAAAAGCGGCAAAGGCGGAGCGAAAGGAGGCGCAGGCACATGGCTGAAGAACGCGTACCGGTTTTGGAAACGCGCAAGCTTGGCATCAGCTTCGGCGGCCTGAAAGCAGTCACGGATTTTAATATCCAGATTTTCCCTGGGGAGCTTGTCGGGCTGATCGGCCCGAACGGCGCCGGAAAGACCACCGTGTTTAACCTGCTGACAGGGGTATACGCCCCCACCGAGGGGACGGTTCTCTTGAACGGGAAGCCGCTCAACGGGAAGAAAACCTACCAGTTTGTCGAGGCGGGCATTGCCCGGACATTCCAGAACATCCGCCTGTTCAAAGAGATGTCCGTCATTGAGAATGTAAAGGTCGCGTGTACCAAGGACCTGCACTACGGGCTCTTTTCCGCAAGCCTCCGGACGCCGAAGTTCTGGAAAACCGAAAAGGAACTCACGGAAAAGGCCATGTCGCTTCTCGAAATCTGCAACCTGGCCGATGTGGCGGAGCTCCCTGCGGCCAGCCTGCCCTATGGGCGGCAGAGAAAATTGGAGATCGCGCGTGCGCTCGCGACGGATATGAAGGTCCTGCTGCTGGATGAACCGGCCGCAGGCATGAACCCCACAGAGACAGCGGAACTGCTGACATGCATCAACACCATCCGGGACCGGTTTGGCATCGCCATCCTTCTGATCGAACACGACATGTCGCTGGTTATGAACGTCTGCGAGCGAATCCAGGTTCTGGATTACGGCCAGACCATTGCCGCGGGCAGTCCCGCGGAGGTCGCGGCAAATCCGAGCGTCATCGCCGCTTATCTGGGCGAGTAAGGGGGCAGCAGCATGCTTGAAGTAAACAATCTGAACGTTTTTTACGGGGCGATTCATGCGCTGAAGGGCATCTCGCTGACCGTTGGCGACGGAGAGCTCGTCTCGCTGATCGGCGCAAACGGCGCGGGAAAGACGACAACCCTGCATGCCATCTCCGGCCTGCTTCCGATTGCCTCGGGCTCCATCCTGCTTGACGGGAAGGAACTGCAGAAGATTCCCTCGCATAAGATTATTTCGCTCGGCCTGGCGCATGTTCCGGAGGGGCGGCATGTTTTTGCCCGCATGACAGTGGAAGAGAACCTACGGATGGGTGCGTATATCCAGCGCGATCAGAAGAGCATTCAGAAAAACCTGGACAAGGTCTATGAATACTTCCCGCGGCTCAAAGAGCGCTGGAAGCAGCTTGCGGGCACGCTCTCCGGCGGCGAGCAGCAGATGCTGGCCACCGGACGCGCCCTGATGACGGACCCGACCATCGTTCTGATGGACGAGCCCTCGATGGGGCTGTCCCCGCTGCTGGTGAAAGAGATCTTCTCGATCATCGAGACCCTGCACCGCAACGGCATCACGATCCTACTGGTAGAACAGAACGCCAAAATGGCGCTGGCGGTTTCGGATCGGGCGTATGTGCTGGAAACCGGTACGATCTCGATGAGCGGAAAGGCGGAAGAACTGGCGAACGACGACCGTGTGAGAAAAGCATATCTGGGTGCGTAAGGGGGAGAACATGAATAAATTTGTGATCACCATCGCGAGAGAAACCGGAAGCGGCGGACACAACATCACCAAAAAACTGTCCGAGGCGCTGGGCGTCCCGTATTACGACCGGGACCTTCTGCGGAAGGCCTCGGAGGTCAGCGGCATCCATGAACGGCTGTTCGGCGAGGCGGATGAGCGGATCGGCTTCAAGGAGATGATCTCGGCCGCCGAAAAGGTGTATACGGGCGAGGTGCTCCCGCCCGACAGCGACGATTATCTTTCCACACGAAACCTGTTCAGCTTTCAGGCCAAAATCATCATGGAGCTTGCCGAACAGGAGAGCTGCATCATCCACGGCCGCTGCGGGAACTTCCTCCTGCAGGGACGTCCGGATGTGCTGCGGGTGTTCATCCACGCCCCGCTGGAGGCCAGAAGGGACCGGGTGGCCGCATTTTCGCTCGCCTGGAGCGAGAGAGAGATTCTGCGCCATATCCGTGTGGAGGACAAGCGGCGTGCCGCCTACTATCACTACTATACCGGCGAGGACTGGAGAGACGCCGCGGGTTATGACCTCTGTCTGGACTCGAGTCTGCTGGGCGAAGACGGCTGCGTCGAGAGAATCCTGCAGGTTCTCCCGTTCTATACGTAACAAAACACAACAAAAAAGTCCGCACAAGGCGGGCAGAACGATCCGGTTAAAAGGTGGTTTCTCCATAGCCCCTTTTAATAAATACTCCTCTAAGGCAGCCCTGAAGCGTCACTCAGGGCTGCCGCCCCGTCCGGCATGAAGAAATCCGCACCCGATCCCGTTTACTGGGAATAGGTGCGGATGATGCTTTCGGCGATCTCGCGTTTTTGCCGTTTCTGCTGCATGGCAAGTTTGCTGATATACCGGTGGGCTTCGTCCTCCGTCATGTTCAGGCAGGTGATCAGCAGCCATTTGGCACGGTTGATCAGTTTGATCTCCTCGATGGTCTGCTCGACGGTCTGCTGCTTCTGTTCCCGGGACCGTAGCCGCTCGCGCATGGAACACAGGGCCCGGAGCGACTGTGTCAGAAGTCCGGAGGAGAGCGGCTTGCCCAGTGTCATGACACCGTACGGCAGCATCCTGTCCTCGGCATGTTCCAATTGGTCCCGGGGGACAAGAAGAAGGATCGCGCTGTCCGAAGCCTCCGAGAGCCCGGAACAGTACGAAAGGCTGTCTCCGCCCGGGAGAGGGGCGTTCACGATCACGAGATCGCAGGGAGCGCAGTCTTTGGCTGCCCGGAGATCTGTGACCAGCGTAACGGGGTAGAAGCGCGACGAGGGCAGGAGGGGAAGAACCGCCCGGTTGAAGACCTCGGAAGCGGACAGCAGCAGGACGCTGTATGTCCGGTCAGAAAAAACCATACGGCAGCCTACCTCCTGTCTTTTAGCATGCTCAGATTGTAGCGCATACAGAGCGACTCTGCAAGGGACTTCTGCCGCATGATGCACGCGGTACGGGATAATAATACTTTTTGGAAGTGAATACCATACAAAAGGAGTATCTCCGGAACGGTTGACTTTTCGGCAGAGGCGGCATATAATCCCCGACATGTTCAGACGGCAAAGGCGCCATGTGAGAGACAGGGCGCCTTTGCCGATTTTCTAGGGAGGTGTCGGTATGGACATGTCGATTTGGTTTTTGATCGGTGCGATTCTGGTGTTTTTCATGCAGTGTGGCTTCGCCATGGTGGAAACGGGCTTTACGAGAGCCAAAAACGCCGGAAATATCATCATGAAGAACCTGATGGACTTCTGCATCGGAACGGTGGTGTTTATCTTCATCGGCTACGGCCTGATGATGGGGGAGCATGGGCGCCTGGGGCTGATCGGAAGGCCGGAATGGGGGATGTTCCTGGACTTTGAAGGCTTCGACTGGTCGTCTTTCGTGTTTCAGCTGGTGTTCTGTGCTACGGCAGCAACGATCGTCTCCGGCGCGATGGCGGAGCGAACCAGATTTTCCGCCTATTGCCTGTATTCGGCAATCATCAGTCTGGTGGTTTATCCGATTGAGGCAGGCTGGGTCTGGGGCGGAGGATGGCTGAGCAGACTGCAGTTCATCGACTTCGCCGGGTCCTGTGTGATCCATATGGTCGGAGGGCTCTCGGCGCTTGTCGGAGCAATCATTCTGGGACCGAGGATCGGGAAGTATACTAAGGACAGAGACGGAAAACTGATTTCAAACGCGATACCGGGACATTCGGTGACGCTCGGCGCACTGGGCTGTTTTATCCTGTGGTTCGCCTGGTACGGCTTCAACGGAGCGGCCGCGGCCGATGTCGGAGAGATGGCAAGGATCTTTGGCACGACGACCATCGCTCCGGCTGTCGCGACGGTAACATGCATGCTGTTCACCTGGAAGAAAAACGGCAAGCCGGATGTCTCTATGTGTCTGAACGCTTCGCTGGCGGGACTGGTTGCGGTTACGGCGGGCTGTGCCAGTGTAGACGCGCTCGGTGCCTTCCTGATCGGCATCGGTTCGGGGATCCTGGTAGACCTGGCGGTCGAAACGCTGGATGTACGGTTCCACGTGGACGATCCGGTCGGCGCAGTCGCGGTGCACTGTGTCAACGGGATCTGGGGCACCTTGGCGGTCGGACTGTTCGCATGCAATGAGAGCTACGGCACCAAAGGCCTGTTCTACGGCGGCGGCCTCCGGCAGCTGGGGATCCAGTGCCTCGGGGTCCTCACGGTAGGAACCTATACGGTGCTCTGCATGATCCTGGTCTTTCGTCTGATCCGTGCGACCGTCGGCCTGCGGGCCAGCGCGGAAGAGGAGATCGAAGGCCTGGATGTCACAGAACACGGCCTGACCAGCGCATACGCCGACTTCCTGCCGATCGAATCGACCCTCGGGGTTCACTCCGACGGGCCGGTTGCGACAGACAAGCTGATTCCGTTCCCGCTGGAGCTCTCATCCGGCCTGAGAGAGACGCCGGTCGGGAAAAAGCGCTATACCCTCGTCCGTATCCTCTGCGATGAGGATCGCTTCGGCACGCTGCGTGACACCATGGCGGCGATCGGCGTCACGGGCATGACGGTGACCAACGTGATGGGCTGCGGAACGCAGAAGGGCAAGTCCGGTCAGTATCGCGGGATTGAAATGAGCATGCATCTGATCCCGAAGCTGCAGATCGACATTGTGGTCTCAAAAGTAGACCCGGAGCTGGTCGTCGCCGCGGCAAACGCGGCGCTTCACACGGGCGAGATCGGTGACGGTAAGATCTTTGTCTACGACGTTGAAGATGTGGTGCGCATCCGGACCGGAGAATCCGGCTACGACGCTCTGCAGATTTCGGGGGAATAAACGGCGAGATGTCGGGAAGACGCTCCGCGCGTGGGAAGGCAGCATACCGGCATAAATGAAAAAATATCTTTCCGGTATGTTTTTCATATGAATCGGCTATAACACGGCAAGGGGCTTCTTGACACAGGCTTCGATAACATGGTAAGATCCTGTCATCCTGAATAACATCTCAAAACGAAAGTGCTCTTCAAAGCCATAGGGTGTATTGCCACTATGAGGCAGGAAGAGCGCTTTTGTTTCTTGCGGGGAGAGAGCGCGAGGAAAACAGAAATCGTCGAGTGGAGGAGCCTGAAGGAGGAAGCGGGATCATGTGCGGTATCTGTGGATTTATAGACAGAGGACAGAGCTCGGAAGAGCTTCTCCGGGAAATGATCGATACGATCCGATACCGGGGACCGGACGACCGGGGCTGTGTGCTGGAGACGCTGGACGGCGGTTTCCGGCTCGGCCTTGCGCACCGCAGACTTGCGATACTGGACCTGAGCGCAAACGGCCGTCAGCCGATGAACGCGGAGAGTGGCCGCACCGTCGTGAGCTTCAACGGAGAAATCTATAACTATCTCGAACTGAGAAAACAGCTGGAAGGGAAGGGGTACCGCTTTCGGACGGGGACCGATACCGAAGTCATCCTCTGCGCCTATGAGGAGTGGGGCATCGATGCCGTGCAGCGGTTCAACGGCATGTTCGCCTTCGCGCTCTTCGACCGGAAGGCACAGAGCCTGTATCTGGTCCGGGACAGGATGGGGGTCAAGCCGCTTTATTATTATACGGACGGCGATACGCTGGTCTTCGCCTCGGAGCTGAAGCCGATCATGAAATATCCCGGCTTCCGGAAAGAGATCGACCGGAACGCGCTGACCATGTACCTGGCGGCGGAATACATCCCGGGAAGGCAGTGCATCTTCCGAAACACTTTCAGGCTGCTCCCGGGGGAGATCCTGAAGTGGACGCCTCAGGGGATTGAGAAGCGGCGTTACTGGTCCGTACAGGATGTCATGAGCCGGCAGGAACCGTTTACCGGAAGCTATGAGGACGCGGCGGAAGAGCTGAACGCACTGCTTGAGGACGCGGTCCGGCTCCGGATGATCAGCGACGTGCCGCTGGGGGCCTTTCTGAGCAACGGAGTGGATTCGAGCCTGATCACCGCGAAGATGCAGAAGCTTTCGGACACACCGGTGAAGACCTTTACGGTAGGCTTCCGGGAGCCGGCGTTCGATGAGTCGCAGGCGGCGGAGAAGGTGGCGCAATACCTCGGGACTGAACATGAGACCAGTATTCTTTCCATGGACGAGGGGAAAAGATTACTGGAGGAGCTTCCCAGATGGTTTGACGAGCCGATGGCGGACCCTTCCCAGATCGCAACGCTTCTGGTGAGTGCCATGGCAAGGGAACGTGTCACAGTGGCGCTCTCGGGAGACGGGGGCGATGAGCTCTTCTGCGGATACAACACCTATGCGCATTTTGAAAAGCTCAAAAGGCTGAAGAGCCTCAGCGGGTGTTTGAACGCGGCGGAGCGCCTGCTTCCCCTGCGGGAAGCGGGAGAGCGGGCCAACAACAGGACCTGGGTGAAGCTCTTTCATCTGACGAGTGACGAAGAGATCATCGACGCGGATCTCTATACCTGGTGGGACCGGTATCGGGGAATTGCGGGAGGTACGGCGGATCCGGGTGTGTTTCAGAGCGCCATGCGTCCGGGGCGGACACTTCCCGAGAAGGCAATGCTCCATGACCTCGGCACCTACCTGCCGGACGACGTGCTGACCAAGGTGGACCGCGCTTCCATGGCGGTTTCGCTGGAGACGAGAGCTCCGCTGCTTGATTACAGGATCGTAGAGCTGGCGCTGCGGCTCCCGCTGGAATTCAAACTGCAAGAGGGAAAGAAAAAGCGGATTCTGAAGGACCTGCTTTATCGCGAAGTCCCGGAAACTCTGATCGGACAGAGAAAGATGGGGTTCCGGATCCCGTTTGCCCGGTGGATGCGGGAAGACTACGGCGATCTGATCCGGTGGTACTGTTCCGACGAGTTTCTGCGGAAGCAGAACCTGTTCGACATCCCACAGGTGCGGAAGATGCAAAAGGCCTATGAGGGATCCAGAACGACGGATTATGCCAGGGAAGTCTGGACCTTCCTGCTGTTCCAACTGTGGTATGAACATTACAAAAAATAATATTATGTAAATCACTCTTGTGTGATGTGCACAAAAAGATCAGCTGAATTTCAGGCAGAATGCCAACTTGTAAAAAAACGACTGATATATTAGAATATCAGTCGTAAATGACAATCATTTATCAGCTCGGACAAGACGAATTACCGCAGATCTTTGCACTTCGCCTCCGGCAAATGCCGGCAGATGAAGTCCCAGGCGGCGTCGGATTCCTCGGCCTTTGGCAGCAGGAAGGCTCTGGTCGGAAGAACATAGAGATAGATACAGCCTTTCACGCGGCGGGCCATGAAGCTGTTCTTCCAGGCATATTCTGCTTTTTCTTTCCCACGCCTGACCGTGACACCGTCTTCGCGAAGCAGGAGACTGTACGCGATCCGGGTTTTGGAGAGATCGAGCATTCGCGCTTCCTTTTTCACCGAGGAGAGAAACCACAGGTACCAGACGAGCGGCAGGATCAGGCCGATCCCGAGCAGTACGCCGCTCAGCAGCAAAGCCTGCTCCCGGCTCTGACGCAGGGCAAAGCAGGCCGCGGCAAAGGCCGTCATGAGTACGGCAAAAAGCACTGGTGTCTTCCAGCGCTTCTTCACGTGAAAGGTGTCGAAGAGAGCAAAACGAAGGAAATCATTCTGATCGATATTGGAGAGGAAAAGGAGTTCTTCCTGCTGGGCAGCGGACATGACGGTACCTCCGAGGTTGCTAAGAATGCGTAAAGATTTTCCGGCAGTGAAAGATCAGACAAGCAGATGTAGACAAACCGGGCGCCTTTCAGTATAATAGCATAAAAGAATGAAAATGAAAATGTGAATTTGATTTTGCATTTTGCCCTTTCGCTTCGTTTCTGTTCCATTTCGGAAGAAATGGATAGAAATATGCAGAACCCAAAATTATTAAGGAGGAAACCAAAATGAAAAAAACCCTGGCACTTCTGATGACCCTGTGCATGATTTTTGCAGTCTGCGCAGT
>Ga0310691_10006227_pt1 | contig 12782 bp, 10 predicted proteins | sample 176DNAGHGlowgp2_FD_203887 | JGI IMG/M metagenome (GOLD analysis project Ga0310691, IMG submission 203887) | Sheep rumen microbial communities from Palmerston North, Manawatu-Wanganui, New Zealand - 1766 DNA GHGlow gp2 (v2) (version 2) | ecosystem: Host-associated > Mammals > Digestive system >... | reverse complement strand
AAAATTCCTGTCGTAATGGAACTGAAACCGATCGCCTTTTACAAGGGGCCCTTCGGCTCCAAGTTCGGCATCCCCCGCCAGAGCGCTCTGGTGGAGGGAGTGGAAGGGCGCATTGTCTTTACCCCTGAGTACCGGGTACGGGAGGCTTTGCGGGGGATAGAGGGTTTCAGCCACCTGTGGTTGCTTTGGGGCTTCAGTGCCAACAAAGAGGCCAAAGGGGAGTGGCAGCCAACGGTGCGGCCGCCCCGTCTTGGCGGAAACGCCGCCATGGGCGTATGGGCCACGCGTTCTCCTTATAGGCCCAATCCCATCGGCCTGTCTTGCGTGAAACTGCTCCGGGTGGAGAATCTGGAACTGGTGGTAGGAGGGGCCGATTTGATGGACGGGACCCCTATCTTCGATATCAAGCCCTATGTGGCTTATGCCGACTGTATCCCGGATGCTGTCAGCGGCTTTGCGGCCGAGGCCCCCGGAAAGAAGCTGGACGTATTTATTCCGGAAGAGCTTCCCTTGAATGAGGCCCAAAGGAAGGTTCTGGAAGAGGTGTTGGCTTTGGATCCGCGTCCCGCCTACCAGGAGAAACCCGAAAAAGAGTATGTAATGCCTTTCGAGGGTGGGGAAGTGGTGTTTCGGGTAGCAGACGGACGCTTAAGCGTTACGGAATTCAGAAGGGGTTAATCCCGTCTTTTTCTTGAAAAAGCGAGAGAAGTAGGACTGGTCCGGAAGTCCCACCCGGGCCGATATGTCCGCAATGGAGATGGACGGGTCTTTGAGCAGGGTTTTGGCAATGTTCAGGCGAGCAATCTCTATCCAGTCTATGGCCGTACGGCGGGTACGGTTTTTCACGGTCTTGTTAAGGTAGTTGGGGGTTACTCCCAATTGGGAGGCGTATTCGGCCACGGAAAGGGGAATGCTTTCTTTTTCAAAGACCAGCTGCAGGAATCGTTCGGAAACTACGGCCACTTTCCCGCCGGGACGGAGTTGCCCTATAATCAGGTCCATGGCGCTTTGGAGGAAAGTGCGGTCTTTGTCCTCATAGGCTGTTCTCATCCTTTGCAGAAGGGAACCCATGAACACGGCGTCCTCGAACCAAAAACTCTGCTGTACCAGCGAATTGGTGCGCAGAACAGAGTACGAGGCATCTTTCAGAAATTCCAGGGCAAAGCATCCGTCAAACCCCTGGCACTCGTCAAAATACTTGATTTCGATGGCCTGCTCCGGCGGAATGAGGACAAACTGTCCCGGGCTGATGAGCAGGTTCTGTCCTTCAATCTCCACCAGGGCCTCTCCTTCCAGAAAAAAACAGTAGGCATAGACAGGGAACCTTTGTGCTTTGTTGTTGTATGGCGTATACCCTGCTTTATGAATCTTGTTCAGAGTAAAAATCGGTTTCATAATTTAAGAGTCTGGTTATTAGAATTCTAAATCAAGTCCAATGTTGATGGCGAAATTCTTCCGGGCCTCTGGAAGGCGGTGCGTCACTCTCCAGAAAGCATCTATCCTCAACAGGTGGAAAATGTTGGCGATTCCTACGCCCACTTCTACGTAGGGGTTTTCCAAAGTCTTGCTCTGGGCCGGCAGATAGAACGGGGCCTTCCCGCCCGGGGCGTCTGAGTTGGCATTGCTCAAGGTGCCCCAGGCCATTTTTACCGTAGCCACTTCTCTCAGGTCCAGTTTCTTGATAAAGGGAATCTTGCCCAGGAAAAAACCGTTGAAGTTGTGTTCGTAGAACGCGGTGAGCCAGCGGTCCGACAAGAACTCATAGTAGTCCATGCAGGCGTAGGCCCCGCGGTCCAGGAAGAAGGTCTGGTTGCCGTCGTGCAATTTGAGCATAGGATAAGGTACACTGCCCCAGATGGCTCCTCCCTCTATACTCAGCCGGCCGTAGCCCACGGCGGTGGACGGAATCTTCCAGGTGAGGTTGGCGGTGGCCTTGAGGAAACGGAAGTCGTCCTTGGTGATTCCCTTGAAGCCGGAAGTGAGGTTGAGGTCAATGACCGGATACTTGGTGAACAAGTAGCTTTTGACAAAGAAATTCCGGTTTACGCGTTCGTCAAAGGAGAAGCGGAGCCCTACCCGGAGCGAGTTCATGGAGAAGCTCTCCAGGGCATTCTCGGGCTTGTTTTCCAGGGAAGTGGGGACAAAGCGTACGCGCTCCGGCCCCATGTCCGGCCCCTTGTAGCTCCAGACGCGCTGGGTGCGCCACTGCAAGGCGGCGTTGAGCCAGGGGGCAAATTCGTGGTCGTAATTGACGTCCACGTAGCGGACCAGGCTCAGTTTCTTGCTCTGGGAGCGTGCCAGAATGGAGGAGAAGATGCTCTGAGCGGTAAAAACATATCCTCCGCCAAACTGGACGTAGTCGTATTTGGCGTCGAAGGTGAGTTTCCGGGTTTTCTCCCGCCCCAGCATCCATTCCACCGTGGCCTGCCCTTTGGGCCGGAGGTCCTTGAAACCGAAGGCCAGGTAGCCTCCCAGGCGCACTTTGGTGGAAAATTCCTTGAGGGTACGGCCGCCTATCTGCAGGCGGAAGCCCTCCGTGTCATTGTAGGCGAAGGTCTGCGCCCATCGGCCAAATTCAAAGCCCCAGGGCTTGACTTCGTAATAGTTGCCCAGAAGGGTGCGGGTGATGGCATAGGTCCATTTGTAGACGGGGGTATGCTGGATTTCGTCCACCATCTGATAAATGCCTTTTTCCCGCTCGGACAGCTGATAGGGACGGGCCGAATCCCAGAAGGCCTCGTCTCCCACCATGACATCCCGCATGACCACGGCCTCGGAGGAGGTGAGGGCATCCTTGTCAGAGACAGGTTCGAAAACGGGCTCCTCGTAAACCAGATGCCGGTTTCCCAGGAAGGCGATGATGCGGGACTCGTCGCTTACCGTGATGGAAAAGTCGATGAACAGGCGCTCTTCCCCGTAAAACCAGCGTCCATTCGGGAGACGGCGGTTCTGGATTTCAAAGTTGATATGCCGAATCCAGTTCACGTTGGACTCTCCGGAAAGGTTGGCATGCACGCTGCGGATGCCGAAATCTTCCGCATCAATCTGCATTTCCCCGTCCAGGGTGGGCGAGGTGACCAGTTTCTTGGGGTGGAAGCGGAGGACGTAGGTTTTCCGGCCCTCCACCTGCAGACTGTCCACCAGGAAGTAATTGTAGAAGATGTGGGAACTCTCTGCTGCAGGGTTGGGAATCACCAGGTTGAATACGCCGATGTTCTCCTTGTAAAAATTGGTTTTCAGGAGGTAGGAGCCCGTGAACTGGCGCAGGGCATTGTCGTCTTCCAGGCCGGAGATACGGCTGGCACGCATGACCTCCCGGTTGAAGGAAGGGTCTTGCGAGTGGTAGACGTCTGTCAGATTTTCTGAAATGAGGGCTGGAATGAAGGAGCGGCCGGTGATGGCCGATGTGTCCGTGTAGTCACGTACGAAGCCGATGGACTTGTCCAGGGCGCGGATGCGCATGATTTCCTCCAGGTTCTGGACATCGAATTCAATCTTGGAGTACAGGCGGGAATTCCAGTCCGGGGCGTTGTCAGGGTCGTTCGCTTGCCGGCTGCGGTCCAGCTTGCGGAGGATGCTCCGGATATATCGGTTGTCCGGCTTTACCAGAGCGGCTTTGAGCTGTTTGGGGTCCTGTCTGAGGCGGAAGTTGATTTCCTTGAAGGCCCCATGGCTGACGGGGACGGACAGGCTTTCGTAGCCGATGAGCGATGCCGTGAGTATTTTTGCCTCCGAAGAGCGCGTTTCCAGGGAGTATCGGCCCTCCATGTCGGTGGAAATGCCGATGGTAGTTCCGTCAAAATAGACGCTTACGAAGGGGACGGGCTCTCCGGTATCTGCATCGGTGACAATCCCTCTCACGCGCGTAGTACCCTGGGCGGCCGCTGTAACGGCTGCCAGGAGCATGAAGAAAAAGAGTGCCCATCTTCGCATATAATAACAAAGTTAACCTCTTTTTCTGAAATGTACAAGGATTAGGTGTAGAGAAAATTGATAAGCGCCAATTTGGACTTTTCGGGAAAGAGGCGGACCAGCGCCCCCACGGCGGCATAGTCTAAGCGGGGGATAACGCGCACACGCATTTTCTTCCTTTTGAGCTGCTTCAAAATAGCTTTCCCAATGACTTCCGGCCGCATGCCGCCTCTTTCATCGGCCTCGATTTTCTTTATGTTTTTGTCCATTTTACTCCGATAGGGAGAGGCCGGGTCCTCCGAGGCGGCCGTAAATTTACGGGCGCTGGTGAAGCCGGTGGCCACGTCGCCCGGAAGGATGGCCGAGCACTGGATGCCGCTTCCTTTGAGCTCCATGGAAAGAGACTCCGAGAGCGAAAGCAGAGCGGCTTTCACCGAGGAGTAAAAGCCCTGGAAGGGAAGTTGCAGCACCGACATGACGGAACAGACGGTGATGATGCGGCCGTGTCCCTGTTCCCGGAACACCGGAAGGCAGGCCTGGATGGTCTTGACGGCGCCGAAGTAATTGGTTTCAAATTGGTTACGGGCTTCATCCTCCAGCGTTCCTTCAACCGGACCATAGATGCCGCTGCCGGCGTTGACAACCACGGCGTCCAGACGCCCCTCGGCCCGGAGAATCTGCGCTACGGCCAGCCGGGTGGCGTCCCAGTCATTCACGTCCATGCTGATGGGGATGATGTCGGGCATCGGTGTCTGGAGTTTGCCCCTGCGGCTGGCGGCATACACTTTCATGCCGTGATCGGCCAGGATGCGGGCGGTGGCGGCGCCGATTCCGCTGCTGCCGCCGGTGATGAGGACTACTTTTATTTCTTCCATAATTCGGATCGGAGGGTATAATGGTCGGGCTCGGGCAGGTCGTAGACGCTGGAGCGCAAGAAGGCTTTGAACTGCTCGTCGGGAACTGCATCCAACTGCTCCACGCCTATGGTGGGGCCGATAATCATGCGGGGCCTTGTGCCTTTCTTGTTGCAGAGTTCGTGGAAGAGCCGGGCAAAACGGACGCGGTAGTCAATAAGCCCCAGGGCGTAGTAGAACCAGGAATTATGGTCTACAAACCGGATGGGTACAACGGGTACATGGGCCTTCCGGATGAGACGGATGGCGGCGTCCTGCCATTCCCGTTCCCTCAGGGTCCATCCTTCCCGCGGTTTCAAATCGGCCACGGCGCCGGAGGGGAAGATGGCCAGCGGCTCGCCTTCGTGAATTTGCAGGAGGGCGTTCTTGACGCCGTTGATACTGGTGGCGGTGGCTTCCTTCCGGACCGATACGAGAGGGTTCACGGAAATGAAATTGGGGGCCAGGCCGTAGATCCACATGAGCATCTCGTTTACCATCACCTTGGTCTTGGGCCTTACATGTCCCAACACATCCATCAGGCAAATACCGTCCAAATGACCGTAAACATGGTTGGAAATGGCTATGAAAGCCCCTTCCGGCAGGTTTTGGAGGCGTTGCGCGTTTCCAATGCGGAAGTCTATTCCGCATTCCTTCAGAATGCCCAGGGCGAATTCCGGACCGTAGGGAACGCCGCTTTCACAGACTTTGTCGTGAATCCGGTTAACCTTGTTGATGCCGGTAAGCCTGATGCCCAAATGGAAAAGAAACTTTCCCCTTCTTCCTTCAAAAATGGGTGAAAGTCTCTCGGCGGCTTGTTCTTGGGTGATGACAGGCATCTACTGCTTCTTTACAAGAGGGTCTATCTTGCTGTAATACTTGATATCCTTGAAGAAACCTGTCAGGTAGAAGAAGAACAGAAGGAGGGAGGCCGCTACGGCAATATAGTCGAAGAGTCCCACGGAGAAGTGGTTGTGGAACAGGACGACATCCTTTTTCCAGCTGCTCAGCCAGGGAATGTACATGAAGGCAAGGTTGACAAGGATGAGCAGAATCCGGAACTCGGTGGGCCCCAGGCCGCCGTAGGTGAGACGCATCTCTCCCTTGAGGTGGCAATCTATATAGACATAGATGCTGAGCATGAAATAACCCACCAGGGCCATCATGGCAAAACTCATGTTCACCAGCGGGCTGCAGCCTACGCCCACGAACATGATGGTCTCGTTGATTACGTCTACGTTATGGTCGATGAAAAAACCGTACGTCTTGCGCTGGGTGCCCCTGACGCGTGCCAGGCTTCCATCGAGGGAATCTCCGAACCAGTTCACCAGCAGGCCGAAGCAGCTTAGCCAGAGCCATTGGAGGTTCAAATTGGAAAGGGCATAGCCCACGCCCATGATGACGGCTCCCAGGAAGCCCACGAAAGTGAGCATATCGGAGGTGACCCATGCCGGCATCCTTTCTGCCAGCCATACCAAAACTTTTTTCTCGAGGGGATTCAGGATGGAGGTCTGAATCCGTGCAGCTTGTTTCTTCTCTTCAGACATTTTCGGTATACTTTAATACTGCAAAGTTAGCAATTATTTTTTCTTCTGCCATCGGCGCAGGAGCTTGCGGAGGTGCCGCCAGCCCAGTTTCAGGAAGGAATCGGCATGCCGCCGGCGCTTTTCCGGGTACATTTCTTCGAAGGTGACCATGATGCCGGAATCGTAGACATCTCCGAATTCGTCGTTGATGCCGGTTCCGAAGTACATCATGGTAGGGGACAGATTCATATAGGTGTTCACCAGCGGCGGCACAAATACGCCCATGGCCGTAATCTGGTTCTTCAGCACCTTGTAACCCTCTTTGAAATCGAGGCCCTTGAAGAGCTTCTTGTATTTGTCCGGGTTCTCCACCTTCACTTCTTTCCGGATATGGATGAGGCGGCTGTTCTTCCCGAAGTATTTCTTCAAGAATACCATAATCATTTCCCGGGCCTCGGTGGGATATTCCCGGTAGATGGTGGCCTTCCCAAAGAAATATTTAATCCGTTTTCCGTAAAGGATGCCGATGGCGGCAATTCCGTCAAAGAGGTTGTCCAGGGCATAAAGGCTCTTGGCTCCGGCCTTGGAGCTCTGATATTCCACGGTTACGAAACTGCGTCCCAGTTCCAGGGTGTAGGGGAGATACTCCTTGAGAAAGCGGCGGGAAAACTCGAACATGTGGGAGGAGGTGAGGATGGGCTGCCCTTGAGCCGTAAAGACGGCCTGGTCGCACAGGCAGAAGCGGTATCCTCCGATGATTTCCTGCGTGTCGGGATTCCAGAGAACCAGCTGACGGTAGCCGTAGGCAGGGTTGGTGTCAAATTCGTCCAGATCCAACTCCCGCCCAGTTCCTCCGCCATCGTTCCGGAAGGCGATTTCCCTTAATCGGCCTATTTCCCGGAGAACATTAACTGATTCAGGACCAACTACATAAAGCTCATTTCCTGCACGGTTTGTCTTGCGCAGGAAGGACTTTTCGTTGAGTTCGGCCTTCAGAGCCTCCCTGTCTACGGGAGGTACAATGGGTTTCATACACGTATACAAATATGAATGCTAAGTTAGAGTTATTTTGTGACAATAACAAAAATTTGTATCTTTGCCATGATGAACCGTCGTTTGGAAATACTCAGGAATTTTGTGCGGTTTTCCCTTACAAGTTCCGTCGGCACCATTGTGGATCTGGGTCTTCACTGGATTCTGAGTCATTTTGCGTTTGAGGGTTCCTATTGGGGCAGTTTCTGGATTGCCCCCACCATCTCCTTCGAGGTGGCCACCATCGCCAACTTCTTCATCGCCTATTTCCTGGTCTGGAAAGACAGGGTCTCCAGCCCCGGCAGCATCCGTTCCATGCTGCGGCATTTCGCGGCCTACAATGCGGCCTGCATAGGGGGCTATGTGATCAAGTTCCTGGCCATGCAGGGCTTCCACTTCCTGTTCGTGTCCCTGGGCTGGCTGCAGAATTGGTCCATCGAACCGGTGCTGTGTAACTTCCTGGGCCTGTGCTTCTCCGGCTGTTTCAACTTCGTGATGAACGAGTTCGTGATATTCAACAAGAACAAAGTAAAGAAATAAAATATGGCAAACAAACCGCTTGATACCGCCTTTCTGGACCGGGCCATCATCTTCGCCGTCAAGGCGCACGCCGGAACGGAACGCAGGGGGAAAGGCTTCCCTTATATTGTACATCCCATGGAGGCCATGGAAATTGTGGCAACCATGACCCCGGATCAGGAACTGCTGGCCGCCGCCGCCCTTCACGATACCGTAGAAGACACCTCGGTCACCATCGAGGATATCCGGACGCAGTTCGGAGACCGGGTGGCCTCGCTGGTCCAGTCCGAGAGCGACGTCTTTATCGAAGGCAAGAGCGAGGAAGACAGCTGGCATGAACGCAAACAGGCTGCCATGGACCGCCTGGCCGCCGCTTCCCATGAGGCCAAGATGGTGGCCCTGGGAGACAAACTCTCCAATATGAGGGCCATCGCAAGGGATTACGCCGTCCAGGGTAATGCCCTGTGGCAACTGTTCCATGCCAAGGACCCCAAGGACCACGAATGGCATTACCGCGGCCTTGCGCAGTCCCTGAAGGAACTGTCGGACACCTTCGCCTATAAGGAATTTGTCTCGTTGATAAATCAAGTTTTTGCCAAGGCCGATGAGAAGGACTAGAACCCAAATCACAGAAGGCATCAAGAAGGGCGCCCGCGCCGGATTCCTGCTGGTTCTGATTGCCATCCTTACGCTGGAGGTGACGGGAATCATTCAGTTTGTTTATTCTGCCAAGGGAATCAAGGAGGAAGCCCAAAAAAGGGCCGAAACCCAGCTGGAAAGCACCCGTTTCCAGATTATGGACGTGGTGAACCAGACGGAAGCCGCCGTGCGCAACAACGTCTGGCTTACTCAGTTCTGCCTGGATATGCCGGACAGCCTTTTCCGGGTGCCCCAGCGCCTTGTTCAGGACAATCCCGTGGTAATCGGCTCCACGGTGGCCATGGTGCCCGGATACAACAAGCGTCACCCCTTGCTCTCTCCCTATGTATGCAGGGTAGAGGACGGCATGGAATTAAAGAGCCTGGCCACGGAGGAGTATGATTACCCTTCCCAGGAGTGGTTTGCTAAACCCTTGGAACTGGGGCAGGGCTATTGGTCGGAACCTTATATTGATGAAGGGGGCGGGGAAGTGCTCATGACCACCTATTCTTATCCCGTCCGGGACAGGAACGGCCGGATTGCCGCCATCCTTACGGCCGATATTTCCCTGGACTGGCTCACGGAACTGGTGGGCAATGTGAAAGTGTATCCCAATGCCTTCAACATGGTTGTCAGCCGTGCCGGCCAGATTATGGTATGCCCTACGGAAACGCTGGTGATGCGTTCTACCGTGCAGGAGGTGGTGAGGGGCAGGGATGATTCCGTATCCCTGGCCAACTTGAACAAGGCCATGCTCTCCGGGGAGACCGGCAACCTGACCATCCGGGAAAAGGGCGTGAGCGCCAAGGTGTTCTTTGCTCCGGTCCAGCGTACCGGCTGGTCCCTTTCCGTCGTGATTCCGGAAAAGGAGATTTATTCCGGTATCCGGAATGTCGGCCGGGTTGTGAAACTGCTGCAGATTCTGGGGATACTCCTGATGATTCTCATTATCCGTTATTTCTTCAAGAGCTATATTTCTTATGCCCAGCTCAGCAAGCAGAAAGAGCGCATGCAGGGAGAACTCAAGGTGGCCAGCGACATTCAGATGGCCATGGTTCCCAAGATATTCCCGCCCTTCCCCAAACGGGACGACCTTGACCTGTCGGCCTCCATTGTGCCGGCCAAGGAAGTGGGAGGAGACCTGTATGACTTCTTTATCCGGGACGAGAAACTGCATTTCTGCATCGGTGACGTTTCCGGCAAGGGCGTTCCGGCGTCCCTTTTGATGGCGGTCACCCGTACCCAGTACCGTACGCTGGCAGCCCAGCACGACTCTCCGGCCCAGATTGTCTCCACCATCAACGACAGTATGGACGAAATTAACGAGAACAACATGTTCGTTACGTTTTTCTGCGGTGTGCTGGACCTGAAAACCGGTCATATGAAGTACTGCAATGCCGGCCACAATGCTCCCTATATCCTGACGGATGCCATCCGGGAACTTGCGGTGGAACCCAACCTCCCGCTGGGTGTCCTCAGCGGATTCGAGTTTACGGAACAGTCGGTGGATTTGAACCATGACGACGCGCTGCTCCTTTATACGGACGGCCTCAACGAGGCGGAAAACATCCAGCACGAGCAGTTCGGAGAAAGCGGCATCCGCGCCGTCCTGCACACCCGCCGCACGGCCCAGGAGCAGATAGATGCCCTGAAGGCCGCCGTGGCTGCGTTTGTGGGTGAGGCCGAACCCAGCGACGACCTCACCATGCTCTTCCTGCACTATCTTGGCAAGTAGTTTGTTATACATTTCTCGTTCGTTTTTCGAACGAGAAATGTATTGCAAGCCTCTGTGAATCAATCACTTAGTTGTCAAGGGGACGGCAAAAAAAAAGAGTGTCGGCCTGTCTCAGGCGGACGCTCTTACTAACCACATAATTAATAACACTAAAACTAATAACCAATAGACTGATTCGTTGAGAGAACCTCATTTCCTCAATCCGGATACAAAGGTACGGCAATTTTTTTGATTTGCAAATTTTTTCAAAAGAATTTTTACTAAAATTTTGCGGTATTTTTTTATCTTGCTGTGAATCAATTATTTAATTTCAACTAAAAATTTTTTCTTTGAAATAGTAAATTAATTTAATAAGCATTCTACGTGCTTCTATGGCCGATTTTGTATTTCAGATTCATCGATTTGGTCTATTCTATTTAAATACTGTAAGCAAAATTAAAGCCGATGCTTTCGATTTATAAGCATCGGCCCTGTTTATCTTACAATCTTGTGCAAACGTTTACACAAGCAATTTGTCACGCAGATGACGGATCATGTCCTTGGTCATGGAATCCATGTCATAGGTGGGCTTCCAGTCCCATTCTTCGCGGGCGCAGGAATCGTCCATGCTGTCCGGCCAGGATGTTGCAATGGCCTGACGCACCGGGTCCACCTCATATCTTACGCGGAGGTCCGGAATGTATTCCCGAATCTTGGCGAAGATTTGCTCCGGCTCAAAGCTCATGGAGGCGATGTTGAAGGAATTACGATGCTTGAGGCGGGACGGATCGGCCACCATCAGCTGCACGGCAGCGTTCAGGGCATCCGGCATGTACATCATGTCCATATAGGTGCCGGGGGCGATGGGACAGACGAATTCCTCTCCCTTGACGGCCGAATAATACACTTCCACGGCATAGTCCGTGGTACCGCCGCCGGGCAGGGTGGTATAAGAGATGAGCCCGGGGAAGCGGACGGAACGGGTGTCTACGCCGTATTTATGGAAGTAATAGTCGCTCAGCAGTTCCGTGGCCACCTTGGTGACGCCATACATGGAACGGGGACGTTGGATGGTGTCCTGGGGCGTTCCCACATGCGGCGTTTCCGGGCCGAAGGAGCCGATGGAAGATGGGGTGAACACGGCACAGCCTTTTTCCCGGGCAATTTCCAGGATGTTCAGAAGGCCGTTCATCTGAATGTCCCAGGCCAGCAGGGGCTTGCGCTCCGCCACGGCGCTCAGGAGGGCCGCCAGATTATATATGGTATCTATCTGGTACTGGGAAACGATGGCTGCCAGACCGGCGGCATCCCTTACATCGGCAACGGAACTGGGACCGCTTTCCAGGAGTTCTCCCTTGGGTTCGGCCCCGGGGATGTATCCGGCCACCACTGTGCCGGAAGGGATTTCCCGGCGGAGTTTCATCGTGAGTTCCGACCCAATCTGGCCCGTAGAGCCAATTACCAATACGTTCTTCATACTTTTATTAATATCTACGCAAATTTATTACATTTTGCTTATATTTTCAAGATAAAATGGCTAAATTTGAAAGCACAAAAGCAATATAATCATGTACGGCAAATTTCAACAACATTTACAGAACGAACTGAAGGCCATCGACGAGGCTGGCCTTTACAAGAGAGAAAGAAATATTGCATCGGCCCAAAGTGCCGTGATTCATTTGGAAGACGGCTCCGAGGCCCTCAACTTCTGCGCCAACAACTATCTGGGCCTGGCCGACAATCCCCGCCTCATCGAGGCCGCCAAAAAGGCCATGGATGAGCGTGGCTACGGCATGTCCTCCGTCCGCTTCATCTGCGGTACCCAGGACATCCACAAAGAGCTGGAAAAGGCCATCGCAGACTATTTCCATACGGAAGACGCCATCCTCTATGCCGCCTGTTTCGACGCCAACGGCGGCGTTTTCGAGCCCCTTTTCACGGCCGATGATGCCATCATCTCGGACTCCCTCAACCATGCCTCCATCATCGACGGCGTGCGCTTGTGCAAGGCCCAGCGCTTCCGCTACAACAATGCCGACATGGAAGACCTGGAGGCCAAACTCCAGGAGGCCCAGGCCTGCCGCTACCGCATCATCGTAACTGACGGCGTGTTCTCCATGGACGGCAATGTGGCCCCGATGGACAAGATTTGCGCTCTGGCAGAGAAATACGACGCCCTGGTGATGGTGGACGAGAGCCACAGCGCCGGCGTGGTAGGGCCCACCGGTCATGGCGTGGCAGAACAGTTTGGTTGCTACGGCCGCATCGATATCTTTACCGGAACCCTGGGCAAGGCCTTCGGCGGTGCTGTGGGCGGTTTCACTACCGGCCGCAAGGAAATCATTGACATGCTCCGGCAGCGCAGCCGTCCGTATCTCTTCTCCAACTCCATCCCGCCCATGATTGCCGGCGCAGCCCTTGAAACCTTCAAGATTCTGAAGGAATCCAACGCCCTGCACGACAAACTGCAGGCCAACGTAGACTATTTCCGTGACAAGATGATGGCCGCCGGCTTTGACATCAAGCCCACCCAGAGCGCCATCTGCG
>Ga0310691_10006225_pt1 | contig 12784 bp, 6 predicted proteins | sample 176DNAGHGlowgp2_FD_203887 | JGI IMG/M metagenome (GOLD analysis project Ga0310691, IMG submission 203887) | Sheep rumen microbial communities from Palmerston North, Manawatu-Wanganui, New Zealand - 1766 DNA GHGlow gp2 (v2) (version 2) | ecosystem: Host-associated > Mammals > Digestive system >... | reverse complement strand
TGCCACCTATAAGACTGCTGATGAGATGGATCCAGAACTATTGAAAGCCTTGCCTCCAAAGGAAGAGTTACAGAGAGTGTTTGAGGAGAGTAGTAAGAAATGAAATAAAAAAGAATTAGAAGATGAATACTACATGCGATGCTATCTCTGATGCTGCATAACATGATAGACTAAGGAATATGGCGAAACGAAAAATCAAGATAGGACTTGTGGATGCCGACCTGCTATGTAACGGGACGCGGCATCCTAATCTTGTGCTGATGAAGCTCGCTGGGTTCCTGAAAGACAATGGTATTGACTTTAAACTGATTATTGATCAAGACGAAGATATCAAACCATATAAACTCATCTACATTTCTCGTGTATTCACGTTTACTCAGATGCCTAAGTTTTACGACAAAGCCACTCCAGTCCAACAGCGTAAGTTTCGCAAGGGCGGTACGGGTTTCTATGCAAATGAGTTGAACGTGAACAAGTATCGTTATCAGCGAGAGAAAGATATGAACCAATTGGAAAATGATGAGTTCCTCCTTCAATATCCCAACTATCGTGGTGGCTTGCGTACTCATGGCATTGACCTTTCTCGTCAAATGCCTTATTATCATCTTTATGACGAATTTGTAGCCCGCAAGGTCTCAGAAGGTTATAAGCGTGATAAATACAAAGACTACCTTCAGTACAGCATAGGTTTCCTGACGCGTGGTTGTATTCGTCATTGTCCCTTCTGCATAAATAAACTTGAAGATCGTATCCTGCCCTATTCCGACCTCAATAGTTTTCTTGACGAAGAGCGCGATGAACATGGTCGACTTGTTCGACCCTATATTTATCTTTGGGACGACAATTTTCTGGCGGCAGACCCTCAGGTGTGGCGAGCTAAACTGCAACAACTGATTGATACAGGTCGTCCTTTCCAGTTTCGTCAGGGTCTAGATGAACGTATGCTGGCAGAGAGCCCTTATGGAGAGGAAATGGCAAAGATGCTGTCCCGAACAAAATATCATGGCGACTTTATTTTTGCTTTCGACAACTGGCGTGACCGTCCAAAGATTGAGAAAGCACTTAAAATATGGAAACACTATAACCCTAAGAAGGGTACTAAATTCTATCTGTTCTGTGGATTTAAACAAACGGTTGATAACAAGGACAAGTTTTATCGCGATATTTGGGAAATCTTCCAGCGTATCCGAGTTCTCATGCAATATGGTTGTGTGGGTTATATTATGCGTCATGCAGACTACCACAATTCACCTATTCCCAATATCTACGTTCAGATAGCTCGATGGTGTAACCAACAAGCATTCTATAAAAAGATGTCTTTCTGGGAGTACACATATCGCAATCAGACTTTCTGGGAGCAAGGAGCTGGTTTTGAGGTTGTCAAACCGATAAAATCATATGAAGACTTCCGAAGAGATTACGAGACAGGATATTATGATCGTGAGGATTCACGAGGGAAAGTACGAAAAATCTCTCGGCCTCTACAGACTTTCCTCGACGTTCTGGATATGTTCTCAGAACATCGAGAAGAACTACTTGAGATGTCTAACTATAAGATGTCTAACTTAATAAATCCGCATTTGTGGGAATAATATAAAGTTTATGCCAATAATAAATCACGACTATAAAGATATAAATCTCCTTGAAACCATAATGGTTAAAGAGGATGGAACTCCACTACAAGGAGAAATCGATATGTATAGACGCATATTCACAGATTGCGAAGCAAGTGACTATACGTGGCATTTTTGGCATGACTTGAAACTTACAATCCCAGTGGGTAATCAGTCTGAGATCCAGATAGATTTTTTCCTCGTTTGCGAAAAAGGAGCAATTGTGGTTGAAGTAAAAGGAGGAGGCGTTGGTGTGCGGAATGGTTCTTTTTATTTTACGAATGAAGGTGGTACAATTATGGCTCGTTCACCCTTCGACCAAGCTCATGACTATATGTATGCTCTCATCAATAATAAGGTTTTGAATACACGTGAATTGTTTGTTGATACAGTATGTGCATTCCCGCATTCTAAGATAAACAGAACAAATGACCTACCTCAACTAGATCAAGGCTATAAACTTTGGTCAGCCTTTCACCAACAAGACCCTAATCAATCATTTGCCGACTTCTGTCTTGATGTCATTCGTTTTGATCAAAACAAGAAAAACTGGTATAGCAAGGATTTAACGAAAGATGAACTCTTGATTGCTATAAAGGTTTTGATTCCCAACATAAGTAGTGAATACCAGTATAGGGAGGGTCGATTAACGAGTATTGCAAAATGGTTAAACCTTCAAAACCTCGATTTGTTTACTAGCTTAGAGCGGAATAGTAGGATTATCATGGAGGGCGGACCTGGTACAGGAAAGACAACTTTTGCAAAAGCCTTTATCCACCGTTACGAATCTCTTCACGGCGTCTATATCTGCTGGAATAGGCTACTTGCATCGAAGATAAGGAATGAACTTGAATTAGAGAATCTTACGAATTGCGAAGTAAAACAATATATAAGTTTCCTTTATAGCCATGATAAGGAACACCGATTTATTGATTATGAGGGTTTTACAGGCGATGTCGATATACTCTCTGAAAAAGTAAATGGTCTAATGCAATATCTTCGTTCACAGGATGACTTTAAACCATACGACTATATTATTATAGATGAAGCCCAAGACACATTCGACAAAAATATTGCTTGCGTGCTAAATAGTATGACATCGTCCTTATGTAATGGCTTGGAATATGGTCGCTATCTTGTTTTCTATGATACAGAACAAGGTTATAAGAAAGACCTTCGTGATTTGGAAAGTTATGCGGAAAGCCTAAATCGTTATGGATGCCATTTCCTTTTGAACGAAAATAAACGAGTACCGACCAATCGTGAAATAGTTGAATATGCTAATATGCTACTGACGGATGAAAGACTCAACATCAGTACCCTTTTTAATGATATCAATCAACTACATACTGATGCGATAACCATCCATCGGTTCAAGGGCGCAAAAGAGATTGTTAGGTTTATACGTGACAAAATTTCCATAATAAAGGATGAATCATTAGATTGGAGCGCTTATACACTTTTGTTTGACTCACACATGAAGAAGCTTCCTTATAGTGGTGATGAGACCATTTATGACCGTATTTTTGATATGGAGAATACCAAAGAACTCACAATTGAAAATATAGGAAAAATAGAGAAACGATTACAATTTACCTCTATCCTTTCCTACAAAGGACTGGAGAACAAACATATTATTCTGCTTATGAGCAATAGGACAGAAGTAGATCGATTTGAATTATATGTTGGTATGACCCGAGCAATATACGACTTGGAATTACTAATATTGGAATGAGAAGGGATAGTTATGAACGAAAAGTTTAAGCATATAATAGATACCCCATCGCCTGTGGTCGATGCTATCGTCGATAAGGCAATGTTTCATACTCGAAAGGAAGATGCTCGACGTTTTCTCTATTTTATGGATAGCTACATATGTTACTATCTCAATAAGGATAATAATGAACTATGTTTCCCTATTATTAGAGTCCCGTCTTGTCCTATATGGGCGCGGGAAGTGTTTTTGAAATATTTGATATTGCGCCTATCAATTTATTATAATCAAGATTCATTAAGCAATTTAAAACCAGAGCAATCACTACACATGATGTATGTTGATCCATATGATAGTGTTAAAGCGAGAGAGGCACGTAAACATAACACATACATCAGCAAATGGAATAGTTTTAAGCGGACCATTGCTACATTAAATAAAGAAAGGAATTATATAGGAGAGAATAATCATAAGAATCTCATATTCTGTACTCCTAACGACCTTATGGTGTCTCGAGAGAATAAAAACGAATTTATTAAGGAATTCTATGGAGAACCAGATGATATATTCACCCAAAAGAATGTTTGTATTTGTCATGATATGACATCTAAGGATATTCGTCAAAGAATAAAAGAGGTAAAATCTGAGGTTTACATAGATAATATTTTTGTGTTCTTCACTAATAATGATCAATGCAAGAGCCTTCGTAAGGCAAATATAGAAAAACTAAATAGAAGTAGAAACACTGGCATAAAAAATTGTTTTGTCTTTGATTTTACTGACCATCCGTATCGTTTGGCAGAAACACTAAATAAAGATAAACGAATGAGTTTTATCTACCCAGGTTATGGTGAAAAAGAATATCAATATAATGACAACTACACCTGTTTGACCGATGAGGAAACTCAATACATTTTTAAGCCCCAGATTAAAGAATCGGGAATAAGCCAACATCGGCATATTTCTGATAATGAAATGTGGCATAACAATTATTTTATTCCGCTTATTGCAAATTTTACTGATAATGCTGAATACTGGGTACAAGAGAGGAATACTTTTTCTTTGTGCCTCTCTGAAAATCTTTCAGCAACATACAAACAAAGATTGAAGAGTTTTACTACGGATACTGACGAACATATTTTTGATGAATCCTTCGAGGTTCAAAAAACTTTCGCAGAAAAGATAAAGAGAGAGATACTCACAAGGTTGGATGGCAAAGATGATGTCGATAGAATAGCTCTTGTGGTTGATTATTTCACACCAGACCAAATGAAAAGTGAGTTAAAAAATTTGTTCGAGCCTTATATAACGAATGTGTATAGTTACAATCATCTTCGTCCAATGAGGATTGGTAACAAACATTTATTAGGCAACAAGCTTAAGGAGAAATATGTGTTTGTGCTTCGTTATCGTCCGCATAACTCTAAATCTGTTTTTGCAAATTACCCTAATTCTTTCGACCCATTTACGACAAATCCAGGTCAGTATGTTATAGAGATCATTCAAGATTATATTTTTATTGACAAGTTTATATGGGATAAATACGACTATGAACTGGAGCAGTATAAATTCTTAAACTCAGTGTATAGACGAGAAATCATGGGTGGATTTGATAAGCCAGTCAAACCGAATTCAGATGATTATCCCCGTATATCAGGTGATGATGACCCCAATGAGGAAAGAAACACCAATCGACAAACTGTCGCCATGGTGGATATTACATACGAAAACGGACGTCCTTCTCGAATTGCTGAATCAGAATGGGTTATTTATCAGACCCAAGATGACTATATGGGTATTTCCAGACTTAAAGACCTCAAGGAAGATGATGTAGTTAATCAGGTCATTGCAGTTCAACGATTAAGCGAAATCTCAGATGAGTTATCAAAAACTATTATTGAAAGAGAGCGGGAGGGTACTGAACAAGAAAAAATAACTCGTAATTCTTATTATACTCAGGGAATCATTACATTAGAAGAACGTGACTCAGATACTTTCCTTTGGAAGATTTTGTTATGGAAAAAGGTGGGGCAGAAATCCCCAATCCAAGTTTATGATGAAATAATGGCCACTTTAAAAGAATCTGATAAAGTCCAATTCAACGCTTTCTTACGGTGGATAGACAAAAGCAACTCGATGATGCTCCCTTTGCAAAAAGCAACACAAAAACGCCTAATGGAGTATCTTGGGTTGTCACCTGCCTATTTACAAGTGATGAGATCAAAGAAAATGACGGAAATAAACAAAACCCGAAAGAATAATAATATGTTGGATAGTTTCTTAGCAGACTACCTACTTACCGATATAGACGAAGACACTTTTGAAGATTTCAAGAACGCTCCAATTAATGAAATTCTAAGATATGAAAGAATTAGTGACTTGAAGGCGTTAGTAGAACTCCTAAATGAAAATATTAACCTCAAAAAAGTTGTGAGTATAACAATATGACAAATTTGGTTCACACAAAACGCGAAGAACTTATACAGTTCATCCGCCAACAGATGGAAGGTCCTGGTGGTTGCAATGATAATTATGCCATTGCTTCTGAGAATTGGAATCCAGAGGAAGAGGTGCTCAATACAACACCAGGTTCTATTTATAGTACAAGTGTACTCTTTCCCAAAAAGGTCGCAAAAAAAGAGGAGAATACCCCCAAAACGAATAGCGACGATGAGAATTATACAAATGAGACTCAAACAGGTGATGAAGAAGATAATTATACCCCTTCAGACCGAGATGAAATCAACGGTGCAACGGGAAACGATGTTGACGATGAGGATATTTATTCCCTAAACCGTAGATTTCCTAATACAGTGGGAATATCATGCTGTCTTGACAAAGAAGTAGATTTAACTAAAGATATAGCAATAACGATTTCAGGACGTTATTATACAAAGTTAAAAGGAGGTGAACGTACAAAGGTACAAGTCATTGTAAAGAAAAACAAAGAAGAGTTTGAGGCTTTTCTCAAAGAAAACGAGTTGCTCAAAAGATTCTTCTCTTATAGTGATGGAAAAGTATCCGCTCATGATTTTTCCAAACAGGTAAATGATGTTAGGAACCTTATAAAAGACATCAACTTTAAGTATGCCGAGCTAGTTTCTAATAAAGATGAAAAGCTGAAAAAGTTATTTGTAGACATCGCAGATAGAAACCGTTTCTTGCTTTCATATCGGGATCGATTGTTTTCCCATCTAACTCGTTTGAAGGATGAAGAATATCTTTCAGAAGAAGAAAAAGCAGCTACAATTAAAATGCTCAAGGAGATTGAGAAATACGAATGTTTTATCTCATATCTGGAGGATTTGATAGACATGTATGACAAAAAGAGTTTCGGATTCTGGGAGTCACATACTTTTAACAAAGTGGTTGACCTGTCTTCAATAATAGGTTCTGACTCAGGCAATAAAGTGATTTATGCTCCCAAGAAGAATCCATGTCTAAAGGAAATAATTAAAGAAGAATTGGACAGTACTCATTTCCTTGCCTTAGATTTGTGGCTTCAACTGACTATCAATAGTAAAGACAAGGAGGATAAGGATGTTTATCTGAAAATTCTATTACAAAACACTTCTACGCCTTTCGAGGAAGATAAGTTACACTATTTCTCTATCGTGACAGAAGGGGTGAATAAACTATGTTTTTTCGGTGTGAGGATAGATATTGTAAGCGACCATATCTTACCTTATCATGAAAATGGACGCTACAAAGATGTTAGTAAAGAAGAAGATAGATTAAATTTTCTTTATCGAGACATCAAAGATTATGGTGTTGGTCATCTCTGCTCTGTTGATTGGGATTTCAATGAAAATAACAAGGTCAACCATGTCTTTTCGGAGTTCATACCTTCATATGAAACTCCTGACATTGAAGCCGTTCCTCGTAATAAGTATGCTCCATTTGTGGAAGAAAGAGGTCAATTGATGCCACCTCCATTTTTAATTAACGATCAGTGTTTGAATTTCAAGTGGCTATCTACCATCAAGGATACCACCGATGAGGAAATACAAAAAGCATTGCTGATATTTGTTGACACATATCGTCAGTGGATAGACAGTTTGGAGTCTAAGGTTTCAGAAGGAGATAAGTCATTTGCAAGCTATAATATTGAAATGTGCCGAAAAGACCATCTCCGCATGAGGTCTAATGTGCAAAAAATTCTATCCGACAAGGACAATATGTTGGCATTCCGCTTAATGAATACTGCCATGTTTATGCAGTTATGGCACAATAATAAGAAACAAACATTTAAGGCTGATGACTTACCCGATTTCGATGAAGATTTTTACAGAAACGCAGATGAAGATATATTTAATATTGGTTCGCCTGCATCATGGCGCCCCTTCCAATTGGCCTTTATCCTACTCAATCTTGATGGTATAATACAACATCCTGATGACATAAAATGGGAGTATCGTAATGATTCCGTAGATTTAGTGTGGTTCCCTACTGGTGGCGGTAAGACAGAAGCTTATCTTGGCATCATAGGTATGAGTATTATTTTTCGTAGAAGGAAATATGGCGAGAAAGGATATGGGGTTTCTACTATTATGCGTTATACGCTTCGTCTTCTTACGAACCAGCAATTCCAGCGAGCGTTAAGTCTTATCCTTGCTTTGGAACAAATCCGCAGATGGGGGAGTAAATATAAACTAGGTACTCAAGAAATTTCCATAGGTTTATATGTTGGTTCAAATTCACTCCCTAACAAACGAGAAGATCTTGACAAAGAGGCTACTAGCTGGACTGACCGCAATGATGGTGAGAACAATACGAAGATACCTCTTGATAGGTGCCCTTGGTGCGGTGGCCGTCTGGAATATGTAGATAATGCCTTTTGCTGTTCAAATGACGATTGCACTTTTGAAGAAGGACTCCCCGTACGATTGTGCGATGAAGATATATATAACTACCCACCAACCTTGCTCTTCGGAACGGTAGATAAGTTCGCATCAATTGCCCACAAAGTTTCCACTACAAAAATGGGCGATGATTCTCGGAGGCTATTTGGAAAGGGTAAAAATCTCAATGTGCTTCCTCCAGACTTAATTATTCAGGATGAGCTGCACCTCTTACTTGGCCCCCTCGGCTCTGCCGTTAGCCTATTTGAGTGTGCTATTGATCAACTTTGTACACGCGATGATGGAACTCGCCCTAAGATAATATCTTCCACCGCAACTACACGAAACACAGATTTGCAGATACGCGCACTCTATGACCGAAACCTAAATATATTTCCCAAGAATGGTATAGACTATGATGATTCATTTTTCGCTTTTTACAGGCGAACTGAAAATAACAACCATTTTGAATCTAAGAGAAAATATATTGGTATAATGCCAACGGGCAGAACACAGATGACTACTCAAATGCGATTGTCTGCTATTTTGTTTGTTCATCGCGCCTTATTTGAAATTGGCCATCAGGACGAGAAAGACTTTGAAAAGGTGGCAGACAATTATTATTCAATAATATCTTATTTCAATAGTCTCAAGGAAGTCGGTAAGACTGATGCACTTTTCTACATAGAATACGTGAAGTATCTTCGTAGGCTTTATAAACGAGTGCTACGCAATGGTGATTTGATGGAGTGTTATTATGCAGGAGAGTTAACTGAATCAGAAATCTCTGGTCGACTATCAGCCAGCGATGTCAACAAGACCTTTACAGAGGTGGCTACACATTGGACATTGAAGAACAGATTGCCTCATAAGGAAGGCGAGAAGTGGGTACGAGCCATCCTTCCCCCAGATTACATTTTAGCCACAAATATGATATCTGTTGGTTTGGATGTAAGTAGGTTTAACACGATTATTATGAATTCCATGCCAAGAAATATTGCTGAATATATTCAGGCTAGTTCGCGTGTGGCACGTAATGTGCACGGGTTAGTAATTACTTTACATAATCCTTTCCGCTCTCGTGATGTTTCACATTTTGAGAAGTTTAGAGAATTCCACGAGAAATTGTATTACTATGTAGAGCCCATATCCATTACGCCATTCTCGAAAAAATCTGTAGAAAAATATTTCTCGCTCTATATGGCAGCCCTAATTCGTCACAGTTTCAAAGAATTGGCAGATGGCAACAGCGCCAAGAATCTTACCACTGACGAATTGAAAAAAAACGTGCATGATAAGGTAATGGCGTATATCTATAATCGTTATTCTCGCACAATGAACCTACCAGTAGAATTGGAACTTCAAAAAGGATTGCTTACTGAGGATTTGAAGAATAATATTGAAGCTTTTGTTGATGATGCTCTTGATCAGTGGGAAACGATTGCAAAAACGACGATAGATCTTGTTTATAAAGCGGCACCTTTTAGGGGGAAGAAGCCATATCTGTTTATTGCTCCTGATGCTTATGATGATGAAAGAGAGCAAAGTAGTTGGACGGTACCAACATCGTTAAGAATTGTTGAACCAGAAGCTGTGCTTCACGTAAAAGTTAAATAGAAATGGAAATCAGAAAAGAAAAACAATATAATCAAGGCATCGGAAAGTACAAGGTGCTTTCATCAAATGCTGGGGTCGGTTCTATCGTAGCAACAAAGTGGGGCGGATTCATTATGCCTATGTCCTCTTCTAATTGGGCTTCAGTCAAGAACATTACAAAATATATTGAGAACCATCCAGATGAGGTGCTAGATTTAAGCAAGGTTTCTGCAGAACGCGGGGTTGAGTTATTGGAAGATAACCGTTTTATGAATTTCCTTCGAGAAACTGAAGGATTGACTAAACTCCGTTGTTTTGTTGCAGTTCCTCACGTGTCTTTGGATCAATATAACCAAAGTAATGTGAGAGACTTACCATTGAATAAAAAATACAAGGACAACACTGGTGCGGAACAAGATTTGGACGAAAGTTTAGTGACAATTCCTGCTATTCCTTTCCCTCGTTGGTTTTTTACCAACAGGAAATCTCGAGAATTGAAAACCTATGAAGAGTGGCTTCTGATTTGGAGAAGAAAGAATTGCAACAATGGCGACGAAAAATATTTCGCTCCACCAAGAGACCCTGAACTAAGGACTAACAGAAAATTACCAGATTTTGAGATTCCACATGCTAAGGACAGAAGTATTCATGGGTTGCTGGAGCAGGTTTCAATGGTCTTGATTTGCCCTAATGGACATATATCAGATATCCCCTGGGATAAGTTCTTTTGTGCATCAGTCAATTTGAAGGAGAAAGTGCGTGAAGAAGGATTCGACCTGTTTGGTTACGACGCTAGTATGTGGCCTTGTCCTGAGAATATGAAGCCGGATTTACAATGGATGGAGAATCGCAGTCATGCTGAAAGCTTTGGCCGTTTACAATGTAGAAATAGAGCGGAAAAATGTAAGAGTTGCATAGGATCAGTTTCGCTTGAAGGTATCATGAACCTCCAGCCTCTCTGTCCTGGCGAACGTCCATGGGAAGGCATTGGAGCTCGTGATCATACTGCCTGCAAGACCGAATCAGGAAGTCGCAGTACCATGAAATGGGCTTTGGTTACAAGTAATAGTGTTTATTATGCTGAAAGTTTCAGTAGTCTTTATATACCTGACACATATAATACGGGAAACGGTTTACCCGCGAAACTGCTGCAGTTGTTAAATCTGATGACTGACACTTGGTATGGTACAACATACTTGCGCCGTCATCCTGATGCTACTAAGGAAGAATATATCAATTCTAGAAGTATCGATGATTTGATGGATAAGGCATGGGAAAACAAGGAATATGAAGATGTGACAGACGATGATATGAAACTCGTGATAGAGGAGTTCTTGCATCCTAAGGCTAATGACAATATTGATGTACGTGAAAACTATCGCTATCAGGAGTTTTCGGTATTCAATGACAATGAAAAGTCGATTACCGAAAGTGATAAGAGCTTGTGTTTTGCTGACATAGTAATGCCTGATAGTCTAAAGCCCTACTTCCACAAGATTCAACAAGTGGAGACGCTTGGCGTTACTACAACACAAATAAACTTCTCTCGTGTGACGATGCCTCAACCGCGTATGGTTGATGGTAAAATAGAATATCCTAATCGCATGAAAATCTTCAAAGAAAATCCTGAAGATGTTCTTGTAATGCCTGCCAACCAGACCTTTGGAGAAGGTCTGTTCTTTAGTTTCAATGAGGAGAAAATCAAAGAGTGGCAAGAGACATATTGTAAGATTCTTAAAAATCGTTATACTGATGATGCAAACCACGAACAGTTATATGATGGACTTTATCAGAAAATGGAGCTTGGTGGGTTTGACAGATTCTATTTGCTACACACTTTTTCGCATATACTGATGAAAGAATTGGAGTTCTCGTGCGGATATCCTACAGCAAGTCTTAAAGAACGCCTTTATTTCTCCGACCGTATGTGTGGAGTACTCGTTTATACTGCAGATGGTGCGGAAGGCAGCATGGGGGGACTGGTTTGGCAAGGTCAACCACAGTTGATTGAGAAAATAATCGTTTCAGCATTAAATCGTGCTCTCAATTGTTCTTCAGACCCAATCTGTTGGGAAGGTGAGGAAAAGCCCAATTATGCTGCATGTTTCTCTTGTGCTATGGTTTCAGAAACATCTTGTGAAGAAAGAAATCTGGGTCTAGACCGCAGAGCTCTTGTTGATGGAGAGTTCGGGTATTTTAAAGATTTGATTTGACTATAATGAAGAAAATAGTATTATTAAATAGTTGTACTGGCATGCATGTTTTTTCTGAGATGAGAAACCGTCTGGTCAAGTAACTTCATCATCACATATAAATAAATCGATAAAGTATGACAACATGCATGGCTTTAATCATGCATCTGGGGATAACATGGACGACAACGGTATGAGTTGTTACATGAAGAATCATGATGAAGAAGGTTGGGAGTGATGGATATTTGAAATAAATTGAGTACTTTTGTAAGCGAATAACAAATATGGAAGATAACAAAGGACAGATATTGCTCTACCAGACGGAAGATGGTGAGTCGCGCATAGAGGTAAGGCTGGAGGGTGAGACGGTATGGCTCAGCCTTGATCAGATGGCTGAACTGTTTCAACGTAACAAATCTACTATCTCACGGCACATTAAGAATGTGTTTGAGGATGGGGAGTTGGACAAGGATGTGGTGGTTGCAAAATTTGCAACTACCACTCAGCATGGTGCCATCGAGGGGAAGACGCAGAGCCACATGGTTGATTTCTACAACCTTGACATGATTATCAGCGTGGGCTATCGGGTGCATTCCTATCGGGGTGTTCAGTTCCGCATGTGGGCAACAAAGGTGCTGAAAGAGTATATCGTGAAAGGTTTTGTACTGAACGACGACCTGCTGAAGCGGGCTGGCGGCGGAAACTACTTCGATGAACTGCTGGCTCGCATCCGTGACATCCGTTCGTCGGAAAAGGTGTTCTATCGCAAGGTTCTGGAGATTTATGCACTCAGCATTGACTATGACCCTAGGGTGGAGATGACGCAGG
>Ga0310691_10006223_pt1 | contig 12786 bp, 8 predicted proteins | sample 176DNAGHGlowgp2_FD_203887 | JGI IMG/M metagenome (GOLD analysis project Ga0310691, IMG submission 203887) | Sheep rumen microbial communities from Palmerston North, Manawatu-Wanganui, New Zealand - 1766 DNA GHGlow gp2 (v2) (version 2) | ecosystem: Host-associated > Mammals > Digestive system >... | reverse complement strand
ATTTTCAGCTCTTTGGCTAAGTCCAGAGCCGACTTCTCATCCAGTTTTTGGTCTGGGAAGATGAAGAAAGCTGGGCCATAGCCTGCACGTGACTCTATGTTTCTCTCCATAGGCAGGTTGTATTGCAAGGCAGTGGTGCCTTCCATCGCAGAGAATTCGTTCAGCGGACCTTGAGGTCTTCTCATGGGCTGTGCAACGGCTCCAAGGCAGAGGAGCAGCAGCGTTGCTACCATCGTAAGTTTTTTCATATCTTTATCCTTTATTGTTATAGTTTACCTGACTGTTGGCCGAGATGATTTCTCCCACTCTGACATTCGGATTGCGGTAGCGGGAGTTGCGGTTTGGCTCCTCTGGCTCTGGAGGAGTAGGGATGATGGAAATGGACTTCGTTGGACAGTTGTGCACACACGCCAGACAGTTCTCGCACTCACCCTCTGCGATGCTCTTTCCATCGACAATCTTCCAAGAACCATGTGGGCAAACGGAGTTGCAGATGCCACATCCGATACAAGTATCTGTAGAGAAGACGATCTTCTCAGAACGGGTCAACGTAGGTTTCACGCGGTCGCGTCCAGACATGCGGTAATACCCTTCGCACAGCATCTTTTCCTGATCATTCACAGGACGGATATAGTTTTCACGGCTATTGATGGAAGCCTTTATCGCAGCCAGGTTTTCAGGAATATGCTTGTCTTGGGCTCTCTCCACATCCATGTCATAGTAGGGCAGGTAGGTGTCCACCATCCTGATGGTATTAATATAGTTCATCTCGAAACCGTTATCCTTGGCCAGCTGTGAAGTGTATTCTGGGAAGATGGTGGAGTTGGCTCCGTAGGTGCCTACGCAGAAGATATAGTCGGCCTTGAAGGTAGAGCGCTTGATGAACTCCTGTACGATGGTAGGTGGAATGAAGCAGTAGATAGGGCATACGATACCGATCTCCTCAGCCTCATAGACAGGGTTCTCGCGGTGTATTTCCTGAGGAATGCTCATCAGCGTGCCATCTGCTCCACTGAGTTCCTTGGCGATATAGAGGCTGTTGCCTGTAGCAGAGAAGAAGAAGATCAGACGTTTGTACTTCTCCAATGGTTCAGATTCACTTTTAGTGGTTGAAGACCCTGTGCATGCAGCTAATGTGCTGGCACAGAAAGCACCCATCATTTTGAGGGCATTTCTTCTGGAAATGGCATTCTTTTTCATACTTTCAAATCTAATTTGTTTTATTTTTTCGCAAAGATAGTGCCCTAATCTAGAAAAAACACTACCTTTGTTACTGATTAAAATACCCAAAAATCCGAACAAGGCAAATTTAATAATTTTTATGCAAATAGACCATCTGGATACGATAGAAAAATACAATGAGCGGTTTGGCTTCGAAGGCGGCACTTCCTTAGTGAATGTGGTCGACTTCGCTGATGCCAAGCAGTGTGAGAACGGAAGTTTCACACTGGGTTTCTACATCATCAAGCTGAAGACTAAGTATTGCGGAGACATCTTCTATGGCCGTACCAAATACGACTATACCGATGGATCGATCTTCTGTTTCGCTCCTGGGCAATTAGTTCAGGTCAATCTGAAAGAGGACGAGGATCCTACCTCTGTCTGCCTTCTGTTTCATCCCGATTTGCTTAGCGGTACGGAACTGGGCAAGAAGATCCGTACCAGATATCCTTATTTCTCTTACGACATCAATGAGGCTTTGCAGATATCCGAAGAAGAGAAGGGCTTTTTCCTTGAGTCTATGGAACGCATCAAGCGAGAGATAAGGCAGGACGATCCTCACAGCAACGACTTGATACGCCTGAACATCGAACTGCTCTTGGAGTATCTTCTGAGGCTCTACGATCGTCAGTTCCAGATGCGCAGCCCACTGAACCAAGAGGTGCTCAGCGCCTTTGAGAACCGTCTGCACGACTATTTCTTAGAAAATCTGCCTCAGGAGCAAGGCCTTCCTACAGTGGAATACTTCGCCCGCCAGGCTGGCTATACGTCGAAGTACTTCAGTGATTTGATAAAGAAATCCATCGGAGTGGGGGCGCAGGACTACATCACCTCTTACATACTCGACCTTGCCAAGCATAAGTTGCTTCTGCCCAATGCTACCATCAAGGAGACGGCCTACGAGCTGGGGTTCCAGCACCCGCAGCACTTCACGCGTTTCTTCCGCAACCACGTGGGAAGTACGCCCAAGGCCTTTGCTACGGAATATATCAAGCAGCATAGCGCAGCCAAGTAACAAATGAAACTTTTACGGCTTAGTGATGCTCACGGATGCCCACTGCTGTGAGCAAAAATGCCCACAACTGTGGGCATAAATGTTCATAGTGAGAGCATAAAGGCTTACTCAGTGGCGTATGCTTTTTCGTGAACGCCGCTAATGGCACGCCCGCTTGGTTCATTCATCCCTCTGAACGCTTCATCCCACTCTAAAGCGATAGCGGTGGAGCAAGCCACGCTGGCTTCGCTTGGGACACTGCGAGCAGCAGAATCACTGGGGAAATGCTCCGCGAAGATGCTGCGATAGTAGTATTCCTCTTTGTTCTTGGGTGGATTGATAGGGAAGCGCTCTGCCGCATGAGCCATCTGTTCATCACTCACGGCTTCTGAGGTCATCTGCTTCAGAGTGTCAATCCACGAATAGCCCACGCCGTCGGAAAATTGCTCTTTCTGTCTCCAAGCCACTTCTGCAGGCAGCAAGTCGGCAAAAGCCTCACGGACAATACGCTTCTCGATTTCTTTTCCTGGGCACATCTTCGCAGATGGATTGGTACGCATGGCTACGTCAAGAAACTCCTTGTCGAGGAAAGGTACGCGGCCTTCTACGCCCCATGCAGAAAGACTCTTATTGGCTCTCAGACAGTCGTATAGATAGAGCTTCGAGAGCTTGCGCACCGTCTCTTCGTGAAAATCCTGTGCCGATGGGGCTTTGTGGAAATAGAGGTAGCCTCCGAAGATTTCATCGGCCCCTTCGCCAGAGAGCACCATCTTGATGCCCATAGACTTGATGACACGGGCCAGCAGGTACATCGGTGTGGAGGCGCGTACGGTGGTAACGTCGTAAGTTTCAATGAAGTAGATGACATCACGGATGGCATCAAGGCCCTCCTGGATGGTGTAGTTGATTTCATGGTGCACAGTGCCGATATGATTGGCTACGAGCTTGGCTTTTGCCAAGTCGGGAGCCCCTTTCAAGCCCACGGCGAAGGAGTGCAGACGCGGCCAATAGGCTTTGGTTTGGCTATTGTCCTCAATGCGCATTTCTGAATATTTCTCTGCAATGGCAGAGATAACGCTGCTGTCGAGTCCTCCGCTTAGCAGTACGCCATAAGGCACGTCAGACATGAGTTGGCGTTTCACAGCAGCTTGAAGTCCTGTGCGGATGGCATCCACACTGGCTGCATTGTCCTTCACAGCGTCATATTGGAACCAGTCGCGCTGATAATAGCGGTGAATATGCCCTTCACGACTCCAATAATAGTGTCCGGGAAGGAATGGCTCGTAATGCTCACATTGCCCTTCGAGCGCCTTCAGCTCTGAAGCCACATAGATCCTACCGCTTTCATCATAGCCGATGTAGAGCGGAATCACTCCTATAGGATCACGTGCTATCAGGAACTCATCGCGTTCTTGATCGTAGAGCACAAAGGAAAAAATGCCGCTAAGGTCTTCAAGGAAGTCGATGCCTTTGTCGCGATAAAGGGCCAATATGACTTCGCAGTCCGACTTCGTCTGGAACTCATAACTATCGGCATACTTTTTGCGTATTTCCTGATGATTATAGATCTCGCCATTGACTGCCAGCACTTGCTTTCTGTCTGGAGAATACAAGGGCTGTCCGCCAGATTCTGGATCGACGATGCTGAGCCTCTCATGGGCTAAGATGGCACTGCCACCACAGAATATTCCACTCCAGTCTGGTCCGCGATGGCGGATTTTCTGACTCATGCGCAATGCCTTGCTACGTAGCTCCTGCGATTGCTCTTTTATGTTCAGAATTGAAACTATACCACACATATATGCTATCAATTTTAAGTTTGTAAAAACAAGAATAACTACTCCACCGTGACGCTCTTGGCAAGGTTTCGCGGACGATCTACGTCCTTCCCCTTGCAAACAGCGATGTGATAAGCCAGTAGTTGCAACGGAATGCTGGCTATGAGCGGCTGGAAACACTCTAAGGTATCAGGAAGCTCTATGACATGATCGGCCAACTGGCGGATGCGTGTATCTCCCTCAGTGACCAAGGCCGTGACCCTTCCTCCGCGGGCTCTGACTTCCTGAATGTTGCTTATGACCTTCTCGTAGAGCTTGTCACGGGTAGCGATGACGAAGACAGGCATCTCTGAGTCTATGAGGGCGATAGGGCCGTGCTTCATCTCTGCAGCAGGATAGCCCTCGGCATGGATATACGAGATTTCCTTGAGTTTCAGTGCGCCTTCAAGGGCTACGGGATAGTTGTATCCGCGTCCCAGATAGAGGCAGTTCTTGGCATAAGTGAAGATTGGTGCCAGGCATTCTATCTGCTCATTGGTTTTCAGGGCTTGCTCCATCTTGTCGGGGATTTGAGTGAGTTCCACCACCATCTCCTTATACCTCTCTTCACTGATGGTATGGCGCTCATTGGCCAGTGTCAGGGCCAACATGGAGAGCACGGTGACCTGACCAGTAAATGCCTTAGTGCTGGCCACACCTATTTCTGGTCCCACATGGATATAGACACCCGTGGAAGTCATGCGCGGAATGCTGGCTCCTATGGCGTTGCAGATGCCAAACACGAAGGCACCAGCTTTGCGTGCCAGTTCGATGGCAGCCAACGTGTCGGCCGTTTCTCCACTTTGTGAGATGGCCACCACCACATCGTCTTTGAAGATCACAGGCTCGCGATAGCGAAATTCCGACGCATATTCCACTTCAACTGGTATGCGGCACAGACTCTCGAAGAGCTGTTTCCCGATAAGCCCTGCATGCCAACTGGTGCCACATCCCACGATGATGATGCGACGGGCAGAAACCAGCTTCTCACGGAAGTCAATGACGGCAGAAAGTGTAATCTTGTCTCTGTCTGCATTGATGCGCCCTCGCATGCAGTCACGCAGGCAATCGGGCTGCTCGAAGATCTCCTTGAGCATGAAGAACGGATAGCCACCCTTCTCCAACTGTCCCAGTGTGACGTCTATCTGCTTCACTTTGGGATGCTGCGTCACATTATCCAAGTTAACCACATGCAGCTTCTGGCCTCTTTGCAGCACAGCGATGTCCCCATCGTTCAGATAAACCACCTGATCGGTGTATTCGGCAATGGGACTGGCATCAGAAGCCAGGTAGAAATTGTCCTCAGCATCGAAGCCAACCACAAGCGGCGAGCTCTGGCGGGCACAGATGATGGTATCTGGATGCATGCGGTCAACTATGGCGATGGCATAGGCACCTATCACTTGATGCAGCGCTACCTGCACGGCTTCCAGCAGTCCTATGTCGTTGCTCGTCATGATATATTCGATGAGCTGAACGAGCACTTCTGTATCTGTAGCACTCTGGAAGGCGATGCCCCTACTGGACAACTTCTCTTTCAGCGTCAGGTAGTTTTCAATGATGCCATTGTGTATGAGGGCCAATCGGCCAGAGGCCGAATAATGCGGGTGCGCATTGACGCTGGAAGGCTCTCCGTGGGTAGCCCAGCGGGTATGCGCTATGCCCACGCAGCCAGAGATATCCTTGCCCACGCAATAGGCTTCAAGGTCGGCCACCTTGCCCTTGGCCTTATACACATTCAGATTCCCTTGAGAATTGATGAGTGCCAAGCCTGCGCTGTCGTACCCTCTGTACTCCAATCTTTGAAGCCCTTTGATTAAAATGGGATAGGCTTCTTTCTTCCCTATGTAACCTACGATTCCACACATGATGATAATTCGTTAAATTGTTGTACGTTTAAAGATAGGATAAGTATAGATAGTTGGTGGCAGCTGGATATTCTGCAGCCAGCGTGTCTATTTGATTGACTTTAGGTAATATACCTAAATCCTTTCGCCATTGGCGCACCTTCAGCCCTGCTGCTTCCATAGTCATGTAGGCCTCTAAGCCCAGCGCACGGGCTATCTGGAAATCTGAGAATCCGTATATCTTGGCTTCTCGGAGAAGCTCCAGAAACTCGGGAGCTTCCAGATACTCCATAAACTCGGAGGGCTCCATGAAGGTGGAGAGCGTAGCTATATGATTGAATGTTCGCAGCTTATGATCTATCTCTATGATATGCTTCAACTTATATAAGAACCAGCGATCTATCTGTGTCAGACGGTGTAGCTGCTCTATGCTATAGCCCAACTGCATGGCATCGGCGAGTGCGAAGATTCGGTTTTCTGTGGCATGCTGAAGGGATTCGCTGAGGTTTCCTTTTACAATCTCCTTGTTCTCTACAAATCCGTGCATCCCTTGTCCAATCATGCGCAGCCCTTTCTGTATGGCTTCTTCGAACGTCCGACCTATCGCCATCACTTCGCCAACGCTCTTCATCGACGAACCCAGTTGGTGGCTCACACCATGAAACTTTGTCAGGTCCCAGCGGGGTATCTTGCATACCACATAGTCGAGAGCAGGCTCAAAAAAAGCGGTGGTGGTCTTAGTCACAGAGTTCTTCAGTTCAAAAAGTCCGTATCCCAAGCCCAACTTAGCTGCCACAAAAGCCAAAGGGTAACCAGTGGCTTTCGAGGCTAATGCCGATGATCGACTGAGGCGGGCGTTTACTTCTATCACGCGATAATCCTCTGAATTAGGGTCGAGCGCATACTGCACATTGCATTCCCCAATAATGCCTATGTGGCGGATAATCTTGATGGCAAGGGCGCGGAGCTTGTGGTACTCTGCATTCGTCAGTGTCTGACTTGGAGCTACCACGATAGACTCACCCGTGTGAATGCCTAATGGGTCGAAGTTCTCCATGTTGCAGACGGTGATACAGTTGTCGTAACGATCACGCACCACCTCGTATTCTATTTCTTTCCAACCTCTGAGAGACTTCTCTACCAGCACTTGCGGTGAAAATGAGAACGCTTCTTCGGCTTGCTTCAGCAGTTCTTTTTCGTTGTCGCAAAAGCCCGATCCTAAACCTCCCAGGGCATAGGCGGCTCGTAGAATGACGGGATATCCTAAGGTATCTGCCGCTTTCCGCACACTTTCAATGTCGCTGCAGGCTTGGCTTTTGATGGTTTTTACGTTAATCTCATCAAGGCGACGAACAAATAGTTCTCGGTCTTCTGTGTCAATGATGGCTTGTATGGGAGTTCCCAACACATTCACACCATATTTATCTAATACACCGTCTTGGTAGAGTTTCACACCACAGTTGAGTGCTGTCTGACCGCCAAATGAGAGCAGGATGCTGTCTGGGCGTTCTTTCTCAATAATACGCGTCACAAAGTCAGGTTGTACGGGATGGAAGTACACTTTGTCGGCTATCCCCTCGGAGGTCTGCACGGTAGCGATGTTGGGATTGATGAGCACCGTCTCTATGCCTTCTTCCTTGAGGGCTTTTAGGGCTTGCGAACCGCTGTAGTCGAATTCTCCTGCCTGTCCTATCTTCAAAGCTCCACTGCCGAGGAGCAGTACTTTCTTAATGCTACTGTCTGTCATGGCTCAATCATCTAAGAGGTTAACAAATTCATCGAAAAGAAATTCCGTATCTACGGGGCCTGAACAGGCTTCAGGATGAAACTGTGCAGACAACCACGGATGTGTCTTGTGGCGAATGCCTTCGTTGGAACCATCGTTCATATTCAGAAACAGCTCTTCCCAGTCTGATGGCAGAGTCTTCGCATCTACAGCATAGCCATGATTCTGGGAAGTGACAAAACACTTGTTGGTTCCCACTTGTCTGACGGGCTGATTATGGCTTCGATGGCCATATTTTAGTTTGTATGTCTTCGCGCCAGCAGCCTTTGCAAGCAATTGGTTCCCCAGACAAATGCCCATGCAAGGTCTTGTGTGTTCACTTTGAAGGAACTGTCTGATATGTCTGACTGTTATATCACATAAGTCAGGATCGCCAGGCCCATTGGCCAGGAAAAGGCCATCGAACTCAAGCTGGTTGAAATCATAGTTCCACGGCACTCTGACGACCTCAATGCCTCTTTTCAGCAAGCAACGTATAATGTTGGCCTTCACACCGCAATCTACAAGCACTACACGGTGCTTTATCGTGGTAGGGTGATAGGTGATGATGTCTTTGCAACTCACACGCTCTACCCAGTTCACAGCTCCATATCGTGAGGTGATTGTCGCCTCCTCTGCATCATCTATGACAATTCTTCCCATCATGACACCGCGTTCACGCAGCTTGATGGTAAGTCGTCTGGTATCTATACCTGTGATGGCAGGTATTCTTTCGCGCTTTAGCCATGAACCCAATGACTCCTGAGCATTCCAGTGAGAAAAGTCAGAACTATAATCTGCTACGATAAGGGCTGATACGTGGATATGATTGCTTTCAAGAAATGTGGGCAAGCCGTCGGCTCCACTGCTCATAGGAGGTACACCATAATTTCCTAAGAGAGGATAGGTCATGACCAGTATCTGACCTGCATAGCTGGGGTCTGTCAGGCTTTCTGGATAACCAGTCATGGCAGTATTGAAAACCACCTCGCCAGACACTCCTTGCTCATGCCCAAACGACCAACCCGCAAATTGGCTTCCGTCATCTAATATTAGAATCGCTCTTCTCATCTTTATAATTGCATTTTTAAAACATTTTCTACATAATTGGCATACGCTTGGTTTACCATACGAATGCCGCCAGGGGTTGGATAGTCGCCGCTGAAGTACCAGTCGCCAAGGTGATGAGGGCACGCATGGTGCAGTCCTTTTATACTCTGGAATACTAATTCTATCGGCGTGCTCATTCCTTTCGGACGAAGCATGTCTATGATTTTGTGGTTTATCTCTTCCACCGTGAAGGGCTCGTAGATGGCACAAACGTGGTTCTTCTCCAGTGGGGAATTTCTGCAGGCGCGGTACGTATCTGCAATCAACTTCTCCATGCCACGTTCTTTGATCAATGAAATGGCAGCGCGAAAGGCACAGAGTTCTTCCAGTCTTGACATGTCTATGCCATAATAGTCGGGATAGCGTATCTGTGGTGAACTGGAGACCATTACGATCTTATGTGGATGCAGTCGGTCGAGTATCTTGAATATGCTTTCCTTAAGAGTGGTTCCTCTCACGATGCTGTCGTCTATTATCACAAGGTTGTCTTTATAAGGACGCAGACTTCCATAAGTGATATCATAGACATGGGCAGCAAGATCGTTCCGCTCGTTTCCTTCTGCGATGAAAGTACGAAGTTTGATGTCTTTCCAGACTACCTTTTCAGTCCTTACCTTGGAGTATAGCTGCCGAATGCCATCGACCATACCGTAGAATGCTACCTCTGCTGTATTAGGAATATAAGAGAATACGGTGTGTTCCACATCGCTGTCAATGGCTTTCAGAATAGGGTGGGTGAGTTGCTCGCCAAGTCGCTTTCGCTCTTGGTAGATATCGTAATCAGAACCTCTGCTGAAATAGATACGCTCGAAGGAACAGGCACTTTGCTTCTGTTGTGTAAGAATCTGCTCAAGAGAGATTTCTCCATTTCGATGCACGATAATGGCTTGTCCGGGACGAAGTTCAGTAATGTCGTCGGTCTCTATGCCGAAGGTGGTCTGAATGACAGGACGCTCACTGGCCAGCACCATGACCTCCTCATCCTTGTAATAGAATGCTGGGCGTATGCCCCAAGGATCACGTATGGCAAACAGCTCACCACTACCCGTCAGACCGCACATCACGTAGCCACCATCGAAATGAGGCATAGTGGTGCGCAATACATTTGCTATAGACACATGGTTGTCAATGTATTGGGTAATATCAGTTCCTTGAAGTCCTTTCTCCTTGGCTATATTAAAGAGCCGTTCTACTTCTCGGTCAAGTCGATGCCCCATAAGTTCAAGGGTGATATAGGAATCTCCATAAATGCGGGGCGACTGTCCCTGCTGTGTCAGGAGTGAAAAAATCTCGTCAATATTTGTCATGTTGAAGTTGCCGCATAGGCATAGGTTCTTTGCCCGCCAATTATTGCGTCGCAGGAATGGATGCACATATTTCAGTCCGCTTTTTCCTGTGGTAGAATAACGGAGATGCCCCATGAATAATTCCCCAGCCATAGACGGCTCCACTCTCGAGAATATTTCTGTAATGGCATCTTTCCCTTCTGCCTTTTCGCGAAACATATATTCTGCGCCTGGCTTGGTATGAAGATTCACGGTGGCAAATCCGGCTCCTTCCTGTCCGCGATTATGCTGCTTCTCCATCATCAGATAGAGCTTATTGAATCCATACGCCCAGGTGCCATACTTCTGCTCATAATAGGATAGGGGCTTTAAAAGACGGATCATCGCCACCCCACATTCATGTCTTAACTCTTCCATAGGCAAGCTTTGATAAAGTCCATAAACAAGGGGTGCGGTTGGAGCACTGTTGAGGAATATTCTGGATGAAACTGCGTGCCAATATACCAGCGGAGAGTTGGTATCTCTACAATTTCAACGAGGTTGGCAGATGGATTAAACCCTGCACATCGCATGCCATGTTGTTCATACTCTCCCAGATAAAGGTTGTTGAACTCATAGCGATGGCGATGACGCTCCTTTATATGTAGCTTTTCCCCATAAGCTTTCCACGTGCGACTCTTGGGAATAAGCGTACAGTCGTAGGTTCCAAGTCGCATTGTGCCGCCCATCTGAGTGATAGTTTTCTGAGTTTCCATCAGATCTATGACGTTATGCGTAGTTTCTGGGTCTATCTCTGTGCTGTTGGCATCTGTATATCCTAAAACATTACGCGCAAATTCTATGACCATCATCTGCATACCCAGACAGATTCCAAACGTTGGGATGTCATGCGTGCGGGTATATTCAGCAGTAATAATTTTGCCTTCTATGCCTCGTTGCCCAAATCCTGGACAGATTACTACCCCTGCCATGTCTTGAAGTTGCTCTGCTACATTATCTTGATTAAGAAACTCGCTGTTGATAAAGTGAGTCTTTACCTTTCTGTTATGATAGGTACAGGCATGAGCAAGACTTTCGAGGATACTCTTATATGCATCTTGTAAGTCGTATTTGCCTACGAGGGCAATGTTCACCACATCCTTGGCTTGTCTGCGACGTTCTAAGAAATCGTACCAAGACCCTAATTCTGCCTCTGCGATTGCTTCCACCTTCATTTTCTTCAGACAGATTTCATCCAGTCCTTGTTTCTGCATGTTGAGAGGCACTTCGTAGATACTTGGCAGGTCTTGGCTTTGGATGACTGCTTCCACATCCACATTACAGAAATGCGCCACCTTTCTCCTTAGATCATCATTTAGTTCGTGTTCAGTACGGAGCACCAAAACATCGGGTTGTATGCCAAATCCCTGTAGTTGCTTTACACTGGTTTGTGTGGGTTTGGTCTTCAGCTCTCCTGCTGCAGCGAGGTAGGGCACATAGGTTAGGTGTATGTTAAGTGCCCGAGAGGAACCCAATTCCCATCTTAGTTGTCTGATAGCTTCCAGAAATGGCTGGCTTTCTATATCACCGATGGTACCGCCGATTTCTGTAATAACGAAGTCAAGCGGTTGCTTGGAGGCATTTAGCAGAATGCGTCTCTTTATTTCGTCCGTAATATGAGGCACAACTTGGATCGTTTTACCCAGATAGTCTCCTCGTCTTTCGCGTTCTATGACACTCTGATAAATGCGGCCTGTAGTGACGCTGTTGTCGCGCGTAGTCTCAATGCCGGTAAATCGCTCGTAATGCCCTAAATCTAAATCTGTTTCCATGCCATCGGCAGTCACGTAGCACTCGCCATGTTCATAAGGATTTAGGGTTCCTGGGTCAATGTTGATGTAGGGATCAAATTTCTGAATCGTTATTCGGTAGCCTCGGGCTTGGAGAAGCTTCCCGAGCGATGCAGAAATAATGCCCTTACCAAGCGACGAGGTAACACCACCTGTAATAAATATGTACTTAGTATCCATTGTATAAACCTATTATTTCAAAATAAATCCTCTCCCCTGCAAATGCAGGAGAGAGGTACCTGGCTAATTATCATGATTGCATCGTAAACCCAAAAACCAGGTAAGCCTTTTGGGCACATGGATTAGCTATAATCTGTCCGAATATAGGGATGCTGAATGTATCAGTCAGCTTGAGCTCTTTTGTGGCTTTCAGCGAAAGATTGGTCACAGAGAAACCGCTGGTGGCATACGAGGTGGTCGCAAAAGGGACGATGCCTCCAGTAGCCACCCAATCGACACTTCCTAATCGGAAGGGAACGCTCGCTTCCGCATAACTGCTGTAGGCTCGTTTGCCACTTTTGTTCACGCCATCATTACCAGCAAAGTTTGTAAACCATTGTAGGCTCATCACCCCGAAGTCATAACCAATTGTTGCTTCGAAGATATGGTTCGTTCCGTGTGCATCGTATTTGAAATAACGATTCTTTGGATCCAGACCCACATTAAACCAGTAGTCGGTAATGCCGAAACTTAATCCGCCGATGGTGTATGTGGCCGTCAGGTCAAACTCCTTTGTGTCACTCGAATCAGAAAGTCCTACCGATCCCCATGCCGACAAAGAGAACCCTTGATAGCTCACTCCGAGTGTGGGTTGAAATGACACATTCCCCAAATCCTGCCCACGCCAGATATATTGGTTCACAATGTCTGCAGCAATGGTAGTTTCAACCTCTTTCTCCTGAGCCTCTATGGTCACT
>Ga0310691_10006220_pt1 | contig 12789 bp, 9 predicted proteins | sample 176DNAGHGlowgp2_FD_203887 | JGI IMG/M metagenome (GOLD analysis project Ga0310691, IMG submission 203887) | Sheep rumen microbial communities from Palmerston North, Manawatu-Wanganui, New Zealand - 1766 DNA GHGlow gp2 (v2) (version 2) | ecosystem: Host-associated > Mammals > Digestive system >... | reverse complement strand
CTTTTCACGCATGCGCGCTTCAAAAGGTGTCTGACTGCTTGGCATACTGTTTTCTCTCTTTTCGAATCATACACTGGGGGACAATTAAAAGAAGCAGGGGAATGCACAGAAAGGTTCCGGCCGCAAGGGCAGCGTACTCCATAAAGAATTCTGCCGGCATCAGGCGGATCAGCAGGTCGGTCGACGGATCCAGAAGCCAGAGACTGTTGGTAAAGGCCAGGTGGTGGAACGCCGTAAAGAAGGCGTCGAAATCCAGAAGGCCCCACACAAGAAGGCAGCAGATCACACCCAGCAGCACGGCCGCACCATCCCGCAGGCCCTGCAGGGTTTCCCTGCGCCGCCTGATTCTGTACACCGCAAAAATGCAGACAGCGGCGAGGAGGGAAGAGATGAGCAGCACAGTACGTGCCAGGACAAACAGTGACCGCACATCATCCATATGCTGCTGCTCGTAGTCATGAAAGCTCAGATACCGGGTCCCGTCCGCACCGTCCCAGGTATACTGGAACGTATCCACGCTTCCCCCGAGAAACCCTGTAATCATTGCACACATGCCCGCATATTCCTCCTCCGGAAGACCGGTGGAAGCGGAAGGCGCATGCCTGCGCATCAGAGAAAGCATCAGCTCACCTCCTGTGCCCAGGCCTTCCAGAATCCCGGCAAGCCCTGCCGTGCACACGGCAAGAGCCAGGACAAAGCCCGTCACACGGGCAAGGATTCGTTTTCTCATCATTCCATTCGCCGAAAAAACCGATGCTGCCCGCCCTTACGGACAGGCAGCGCACGGATTACTGCATCTTCAGGTAAGAGGTTACAAAGCCCTCCAGGTTTCCGTTCATCACGTCGTCAATGTTGCCGACTTCATAGCCGGTGCGGTGATCCTTCACCATGGTATAGGGCTGGAAGACATAGGAGCGGATCTGGCTGCCCCATTCAATCTTCTTCATTTCACCCTTGATGTCCGCCATCTGCTGTTCCTTTTCGCGTTCACGCAGTTCCAGCAGTTTGGCCTTGAGCATCTTAATACAGGTTGCACGGTTCTGCACCTGGTCGCGCTCGGTCTGGCAGGAGACCACAATTCCGGTGGGATAATGCGTCATTCGCACAGCGGAGCTCGTCTTGTTGACGTTCTGTCCGCCGGCACCGGAGGAGTGGTAGGTGTCCACGCGGACATCCTTCATATCAATCTGGATATCATCATCGTCGTCCTCGAGCATCGGGGCAACGTCCAGAGAGGAGAAGGAGGTGTGGCGCCTGGCGTTGGCGTCAAAAGGCGAGATGCGCACCAGGCGGTGCACGCCCTTTTCACCACGAAGGTAGCCGTAGGCATGATCGCCGTCCACTTCAAAGGAGACGGATTTAATGCCCGCTTCATCGCCTTCAAGGTAATCCAGGAGCTTGATGGTAAAGCCCATCCGCTCGCAGTAGCGGGTATACATGCGGTACAGCATCTGTGTCCAGTCCTGTGCCTCCGTGCCGCCGGCGCCGGCGTGCAGTGAGAGCACGGCATTGGAGTCATCATAGTTGCCGCGCATGAGCGTTTCCAGCTCCAGCGCGTCCGCCTGCTCCTTGAGGTGGGCGATCGCCTCGCCGGCTTCCCGGACCATGTCCTCGTCGTTTTCCTCTTTGGCCAGGTCCATCATCACTTCAATGTCATCCGCACTGGTGAGCAGTTTCTCATAGTGTGCAATGCGGTTCTTCAGTCCGCCAACCTTCTGGTTGACTTTGGTGGAGTGTTCCAGATCATTCCAGAAATCCGGCTGGTTCATTTCCTGTTCCAGTTCTTCCACCTGCTCGCGCATATGGTCCACATGCAGTGCTTCGCCCGCGGAGAGAATACTCTTGCGGATCCCCTGCAGATCCTGCGCATACTGTTCCAGTTCAATCATGTGATTTCCTCATTTCTTTTGAATACAGGTTCGGGGAAGGATAGCAGCAGACTTCATCCGTTACAAGAACCCGGTCCTTCTTTCGCGCATCAGCATGTCTGTCTCTTCCTTTCTGTATCCCGGCGTGTGGAAACGCTCTCTTCACTCCTGCTGCGTCAGGTTCTTCCCGCAGCAGTTCTTGTATTTCTTGCCGGATCCGCACGGGCACGGATCATTGCGCCCGATCTTCCGATCGACATGCACGGGCTGACGCGGCGCTTCCTTCGGCGGCTGGGCCGTCGGCTTCTGCATGCTCTGCTGAAGCTGAAGACGCGCCTTGACCATTTCCAGGGTCGGTCTGGCCTGCTGGACAGGCTCCGGCGTCCTCTGGATCCTGGCGTGGCAGATCGCGCGCACCGTATCCTCACGGATGAGGAAGTTCAGTTCCTCAAACATATGGCCGGCTTCGATCTGGTATTCCGTGATCGGGTTCTTTCCGCTGTAGGCGCGGTATCCGATGCCGTCGCGCAGTTCGTCCATGGCATCAATGTGGTCCATCCAGCGGCGGTCCACGGCGCGCAGGAGCATGACGCGCTCAAACTCGCGCATGTCCACACCGAGCTCGGTGATCTCCTTCTCGCGTTCTTCATAGAAGGCATGTGCGTCTTCCTGCATGCCCGCGATGAAGGCATCCTTGTCCTCGTTGTCAATCAGGTACTGGTGCGAGGCCATGAATCCGGGATGCAGGCACAGGTTCTCAAGGTAATTCTTCAGGTCGGTCATATCCCATTCGCGGGAATCATCCGACTGACAGTCACGCCCCACGGCGCTTTCAATCAGGCGGTCCTCCATGCCCAGAATATTGCCCTTGACGTTCTCACCCATGAGCACGCGGCGGCGCTGTCCGTAAATGACTTCTCTCTGACGGTTCATGACGTTGTCATATTCCAGAACATGACGGCGTGTCTCAAAGTTCCGTCCTTCAATCTTCTTCTGCGCGGATTCGATCTGCTTGGTCAGCATGCCCGCCGTAAGCGGTTCATTGTCCGGCAGACCCAGTTTTTCGACCATCGGGCCGATCCGGTCGGAACCGAAGAGCCGCATGAGATCGTCTTCAAGGCTGATAAAGAACTGTGTGGAGCCCGGGTCGCCCTGACGTGCGGCACGGCCGCGCAGTTGATTGTCAATGCGGCGGGACTCGTGGCGCTCGGTGCCGATGATGTGCAGGCCGCCGACCTTCAGCACTTCGGCGTGCTCGCGGTCCGTCTCCTTCTTATACTGATCATACAGCTTCTCATACTCTTCCCGCGCCGCGCGGACCTCGTCGCTGACTTCCTCGGCGTGGCCGGTGGCTTCCTCAATGAGCTCCTCATCCATGCCCGCATTGCGCAGATCGCGTCTTGCCATGAAATCCGGATTGCCGCCCAGAAGAATATCCGTGCCGCGGCCGGCCATGTTGGTTGCGATGGTGACCGTGTTCAGTCGGCCTGCCTGGGCGACGATCTCTGCTTCACGCGCGTGGTTCTTGGCGTTGAGCACGGAATGCTCAATGCCGTTGCGCTCGAGCATTCTTGAGAGCATTTCACTCGTTTCCACCGTCACCGTGCCCACGAGCACTGGCTGTCCAGTTGCATGGTGCTCCTCAATGGAGCGGACCACGGCGTCAAACTTGGCCTTCATGTTCTTGTACACGACATCATCCAGGTCCTTGCGGATATTGGGACGGTTGGTGGGGATTTCCACGACGTTGAGGTTGTAGATGGCCTCAAATTCGTCTTCTTCCGTCTTGGCTGTACCGGTCATGCCGGCCAGCTTCTCATACATGCGGAAGTAGTTCTGGAAGGTGATGGTCGCCAGGGTCTTGCTCTCGCGCTCGATCTTTACATGCTCCTTGGCTTCAATCGCCTGGTGCAGTCCTTCCGAGTAGCGGCGGCCGATCATCAGACGGCCTGTGAATTCGTCGACAATCACAACCTGGCCGCCCTGCACGACGTAGTCGACATCGCGCTTCATGATCGCATGCGCACGCAGTGCGCAGTGCACATGATGGTTGAGCTCGGCGTTCTCGGCATCATTGATGTTCTGAATGCCGAACGCTCTTTCCACTCTCTGTGCGCCTTCATCGGTGAGCGCAACAGATTTTTTCTTTTCATCCACCGTATAGTCCTGGTCCCGCTTGAGGCCGCACACCACATTGTCCACGCGGGTGTACAGATCGGTGGAGGCCTCGCCCTGACCGGAAATAATCAGCGGTGTTCTGGCTTCGTCAATGAGGATCGAGTCGACTTCGTCGACGATGGCATAGTGATGGCCGCGCTGCACAAGGTTGGCCTGGCGGATCACCATGTTGTCCCTCAAATAGTCAAATCCCAGCTCATTGTTGGTGCCGTAGGTGATGTCGCAGGCATAGGCTGCACGGCGCTGTGCGGGGTCGAGGTCATGCACAATCAGGCCCACGGAGAGACCCAGGAAGCGGTGCACCTTGCCCATCCACTCGCTGTCGCGCTTGGCCAGGTAATCGTTGACCGTCACGATATGGACGCCCTTGCCGCTCAGTGCGTTCAGGTAGGCGGGAAGGGTAGCGACCAGCGTTTTTCCTTCGCCGGTCTTCATTTCAGCAATGTTGCCCTGGTGCAGCACCAGACCGCCGAGCACCTGGACATGATACGGACGCATGCCCAGCACGCGGGCATCCGCCTCACGGACGGTTGCAAACGCTTCCGGAAGAATGTCGTCCTCGGTTTCGCCGTTGGCCAGACGCTGTCTGAACTCAGCCGTTTTGGCCTTGAGCTGTTCATCCGTCAGTTTCTTGTATGCTTCTTCCAGGTCGTCCACTTTTTTGACGATTTTCTCCAGCTTTTTCAGCTCGGAGGCATTGCTTCCGCCCAGAAGGTTCTTCACAAATTCAAGCATGTTTTCTCCTTTATGGGTTCCTATAGACTTCCGCTGTGCACAGTTCCAAATGTGCATCGGACTGCAGATAAGCACAGGAACACATGGTAAGTATACCGTCCAATGCCTGTTCTTGCAAGCCCAAACGGGCTCAAAACACGCGCCCGCAATGTCTTGTGCTCGATGCATGGACCCGCTTGTCTTCCAATGGACAGGCTGTTCATGAAAAGAAGACACAAATCAGGGGCCCGTCTCACCGGACAGACCCCTGAATCATTGCGATATGGATATGGGTGCCAAAGATCATTTATTTCCCGCATGCAGCCGGGCCCGTTTCTTCCCGGTTCACGCGAACCGGAAACATGGCTTCAAACCACGAAGGGAGGATTTCCTTCAGCAGCTTTTCCGCCTCCTGATGCTGCCGGATCCATCCCGGCACACACAGGACAGCCATGCCCTTTTCGCGGCAGTACGCTCTCTCCAGAGAATGATGACGGATCAGCTCGTCCGCCTCGCAGCCGTCCTCTGAAACGAGAATGCATGCTTCAAACGGCGTCTTTTCTCCCTTCTCATAGTCCGGCAGCAGCGCAATCAGTGTCCACTCCCGATTCAGCACCTGCTCATATTTCGTCAAACGCCACAGGCTCATTTCAGGATTCCCTCCTTCTGCATGGCTTCAAGCGCGATCTCAAGTGCTTTTCGGGCTGCCTCATAGCCATGAGCACCCTCCGTCTCATAGTACGCATGGGCAATTCCCAGATCCTTCAGGTACTGGTGATATGCCCTGGAATACTCAACCGCATAATCTTCCTTTCCGCAGGACAGGAAGAACCGCGGAAGATCTTTTCCGCTCTCAGCAGCCTTCTTTGCCAGGTACAGGATATCGTTCTCGCTGCCGTAGATTTCATCAATCGGTCCCAGTGCGTCTTCCACGCCGCGCAGATCAGGTCCGTTTTCCATTCCCTGCCATACTTTGTACATGGCCACCGGATCCCTCGCTCCGGAAAGCCCCATGCATACACTGTATTTCTCCGGGCATCTCAGCGCCGCTTTCACTGCGCCCTGTCCGCCCATGGAAAAGCCGGCAATAAAAGTATCTTCACGTCTGGAAGACACCGGCAGCCTGTGCGCCAGAAATTCCGGAAGCTCCTGTGTCAGATAGGTGAAGAACTTCTGTCCGTGCCGCATGTCTGCATAGCTCGAGCTTCTCGCATCCAGCGAAACCGCCAGGAGGCCGTACCTTTCACAGAGGCTTTCCACATCGGACTCCCGGAACCAGAGAGTCGAGTCATCTGTTCCGCCGTGCAGCAGGTACAGAACCGGCATCGGCTTTTTCGCACTTTCGCTCCATGCCGCTGTGAGCGTTGTATGCTGCATCAGCACGCTGGAAAAATAATAGACTCTCAGAAAAGCCACCTGTTCCTCACTCCTCCGTCCCGATGAGATTCATCTCCAGGCAGGAGGCCTGCTCCGCGCCGGTATACAGGGTATGCCGTGATGTGCGCATATGCATGCCATGCGCCGTGGATTCTCCGGTGTTCATGTTCCGGTCATAGTCCGGATACAGCTGTCCCATGACCTGCAGGCCGATCCGATGCCCCGCGGCAAACATATTGGCTGCATTGCCTGCATCGAAACAGTATTCATGCACCTCACCGGGTGCAATCATTTCTGGGTCAAACAGACGCCGCTCATGCCGCGCACGGATCAGCCCGGCCAGAAGCTCTGTCCTGCGTCCGTCGGGCGCAATGTCAAACAGCCTGCACGCATAGTCTGTATCCGGTGTATCCGCCGATGCATACAGATGCATTTTCATCGTGCCTGCCAGGGTCCGTTCTTTTTCAAGGGGAGATGTCACAAACAGTGCCGCATCCTTCCGCTCTCCCAGATCCTGCCAGTCAGCCGTCATACGGCGGCCGGCCCGGTCGGTGATGGCGGAAGGCATCGGATCTGCCGGGTCCACTGTATAGGATACCTGTCCGCCCTGTCTCTCGCTATGCTCTGACAGTGTCCCATCTGCATGCAGATACAGCTTCCAGGTTTTTCCCTCCGGCGGCCAGTCCTCCGCCGTGCGCCAGAGATTGCTTCCTCTCACAAAGTAGCGCACCCGCGGCTCTTCCTCTTCTTCCTTTCCTTTCAGCCAGAGGTCAAACCATCTGTGCATGGATTCAAAAACGCCTGCATTTCTGCCCGAGGCCGCCGGTGTGTAATCTGTGCCCTCCACTGTATCCGGCATGTCCCCGCCATGGGGCCAGATCCCAATAATCAGCCTGGCATGCTCTCTTGTAAGAGGATCCCTGCTCCTGCGCGCAGCAAGATAGCTGTCGATTGTCCATTCTCTGGCTCCATCCAGCCAGCCTGTACCGAACAGCGCAGGCACCCGGACCTGATCAAAGTCAATGGGCATATGCATCTTTTTCCAGTATTCCGGGTCTTCCGCTCCATCCATCACATCCAGATAATCCTTCAGAATCGGAACCTCCGGGATCTGCGCCGCCTCGCATTCTGCCGGCGGCTTCTGCGCAATCATCTCTTCCAGCCTGGAAAAGTTCTCCCGCATCTGTAAGAGCACATCTTCGCGTCTGGATGCATCCGGAATATAGTTGTCAGGGTGCGCCAGCGTCTGCGCATAGGCCCAGAAGAGGTGCTGCATATGACGCACGTGTCCTTTCCGGATTCCGAAGGGCTGCTGTGAAGGACACATGAAGGGACAGACTGCCTTCAGATGCGGAGGTCTGCGGGAGGCCGCCGCGTTCTGAACAAAGCCCGGGTACGACAGCCCAAACATGCCCACACTTCCGTCACAGAACGGCTGCTGCGCAAGCCATTCCACGGCATCATACCCGTCGTCAAATTCATTCTGTCCGTTCAGTCCGAGTGTCCCTTCACTTTCCCCTGTCCCCCGAAGATCCTGGGTGACCACGGCATATCCATCCGCGACCAGTTCCGGGAAGCGGCTGTAGAGAGGATCTGTTTCCAGACTGTTCCTCCCGTACGGTGTCCGGTAGAGGACAGCCGGCCATTTTCCTTCTTCCGAGGGCAGATAAACATCCGTAGCCAGACGGCATCCGTCCCGCATGACGCATGCTGTACCTGTTTTTTTAATCACATCTGCCTTCCTTTCCGCCTGCGAGAGGCCCATCCGAAGATTCCTGCACCCAGCATCAGAGGCAGGGTAAACAGCAGAAATGCCAGTCCATAGTCTCCGGTCATGTCCACAATTCTGCCGCCAATGGCGGGAGATGTCCCCTGACCGATATCAGACCCGATGTAATACGTGCTCGAGGCGCTCCCGCGTCTTTCAGGCGGAACGGCCCGGACACAGGCCGCCTGAATGGCCGGGCGTGCCAGACCGACGCCTGTTGTCTTGATGACAGAAGCTGCCGCAAACATCCACGGGGAGGATGCGCGCCACAGAATCAGAAAACCGAGGATCATCAGTCCAAGCCCGGGGTACAGCGAAAAAGCGACGCCGCGGCGGTCCGCCAGTCTTCCGAAGAGGACGCGCGTCACGCACAGCACGATCGCGGAGATGGTGAAGTACCATCCAATGTTCGCAATCCCCTGCTGTGCTCCGTAAAGCGCAATCATGCTGTTTTCCAGTCCGTTGGCCATGGCGATGGCCACATCGACAGCAGCAAATGCAAGGCATTCGACTGCAATGATGTCCTTCCAGTGAATCTTCCGGTTTTTCGGCGCTCTCTGTGCTCCGCTGAATGGACGGAGTATGCATGCTGCTCCTGCACCAAGCAGAGCCAGGACGCCCGAGGCGATGAAATTCATCCGGTATCCGCCCATGTTGATCAATGCCAGGCCGATTGAGGGACCCGCTGCGACACCGATCGACTGGACCACGCCGTAATAGCTGAGGCCTTCGGTCACGCGCTTTTCAGGCACCAGTTCCGGGATCACCGCCATGTTCACTGTGCTGGAAAAGGCAAAGAACATGCCGTGCAGAAAACGTACGGCCAGCAGCACACCATACACATCCGTCAGGCCATACAGCATCGTACACAGTGCCATTCCGCCGGTGGCACCGATCAGAAGAAGCTTCCTGTTCAGCCGGTCATTGATGATGCCTGTAAAAGGCCGCGCAACCATGGAGGCAATGGAAAAGGCTCCGGTAATGGCACCGGCAACCGCTATGCTCAGCCCAATGCTTCCCAGATACTTTGCCATAATCGTGGAGACCATGGAATAACTGACAGACACCACAAAATTGATCAATGTCAGCAGAACATACTGTCCGTTCAGCAGTCTGACTGGATTCTGATTTTCGTTCATATCTGCTTATCCCTTGATCGAACCGATCATAACTCCTTTCACAAAATGCCGCTGGGCAAAGGGATAGATACACAGAATCGGCAGCGTGGCCACAACCGTGATGGCATATTTGACCAGCGTCTGCAGGGATTCTGCCGAGGCCTTCACCCCGGATTCGAGGCTTTTCTGGGAGTTGTTGATCAGAACCTCGCGCAGGAAAAGCTGAATCGGCCACTTGCTTCTATCCATCAGATAAATGGCAGAAGTGAACCACGAGTTCCAGATGCCGACCGCGACAAACAGCGTGATGACAGCCAGACTGGCCTTGCTCAGCGGGAGAATGATTCTGACCATGATCTGCAGGTCGTTCGCGCCGTCGAGCCGCGCAGACTCCTCCAGTGCATCCGGAAGCCCCATGAACGATGTCCTCAGAATGACCATGTTAAAGGTGCTGAAAGCAGTGCACAGCAGGATTGAGAGCCGCGTATTGATGAGTCCCAGCTTGACAAAGACAAGATACGTCGGAATCAGGCCCCCGCTGAAGAGCATCGTAAACACCATAAACATCATGACAGCGCCTGCAGGCAGAAACCGTTTTCTGGAGAGCACATAGGCACAGGGAACTGTCAGAAGCAGGTTCAGCGCCACCCCGAACACCACATAGAACAGCGTGTTCAGATACCCGGTCAGAATGTTCCTGTAGCCGAAAACCGCCTCATACCCCGCAAAGGAGAATGGTGCAATCGGAATCAGATGGAACCCGCCGGTGCGTGCCAGCACACTGGGATTGGAAATGGAGCAGCAGAAAACATGCCACATGGGCGCAAGGCAGCAGAAGCCCACCAGTCCGAGCACCACCGCATTCACAGCCAGAAAGATCCTTCGGGGCAGGCTTTCCCGGATTTTTGTTCCGTATTTCATCCTTACTCCCTCCTCAGAACATGCTGCTGTCTGTATAGGTCCGACTCAGTTTGTTTGCCGTCAGCACCAGCGCCAGACTGACCACCGAGTTGAAGAGGCCCACAGCGGTGCTGTAGCCGATCTTCTGCTTGACAATCCCCACACGGTATACATAGGTGCTGATGACATCCGCCGTCTCATAGGTTGACGGCGAGTACAGAAGCAGGACCTTTTCGAAGTTCACATTCATGATGGCTCCGCAGCGGAGGATCAGCATGATAATAATCGTAGAGGCAATACCCGGCAGAGTCACATGCCAGGTCTGCTGGATATGATTGGCTCCGTCAATCTTCGCCGCATCATACAGTTCCTGATCGATTCCGGAAAGCGCCGCAAGAAACACAATGCTGTTGAACCCAATGGTCTGCCAGACCTGGGAAATCGTAAAAATGGATCGGAAATACTGAGGAAGGGAGATATAGCTCCTGGGGGTTCCTCCAAAAACTTTCACAATGCTCGCAATCACGCCTGTAGAGTTGGTGAACTCCTTGATCAGTCCCGCGACCACAACCATGGAAATAAAGTGCGGAATGTAACTGACGGTCTGGACCAGCTTTTTGTATCCCGCATGCTGCACCTCATTGAGCATCAGGGCCAGTACGATCGGCGCAGGGAAACAGATCAGAAGATCCAGAAGACTCAGGATCAGCGTGTTGGTCAGCGTTCGCGCGAAATAGATTCCGGAGAAGAAATCCTGAAAATTCTTCAGTCCGACCCATTTGCTTCCGAAGATTCCGCGGGTGAGCGAATAATCCTGGAACGCCATCGCCAGGCCTGCCATCGGCAGGTAGTTAAAGATCAGCACATACACCACTGAGGGCAGCAGCATCCAGTACAGCAGTCTGTTCTGCCGGTAATTCAGAATCAGCCGTCCTCCGTGTTTTCTTTTTTTCGCGGGTGAGATGGATGTCATCCTGTTTCCGCCTCCCGTTTTCCTGCGTCTGCAGCCAGAGCCTGCCGGCGCAGCTGTTTCTGTTTTTCGCTGTCTTTATCATATGCAACAAAAAAGAAGCCGTAAACGGCTTCTTTTTGATGATTGCATGTGCTGATTTTTGTCCGCGGCATCCCACGGCGGATTCTGCCCGACGGACATGGGCATTTTTTAACCTGACACGTTCCATTTTTGCCTATTCTTCCATTTCACCGGCCGAACCTGTTTTTCCGCTCCTGTACTGTCCCGGCGTCACGCCTTCGTACCGCTTGAAAATGCGGATCAGCGTCTGACTGCTGCTGTATCCCACCCGGCGGGCTGTTTCAGAAAGCGTAATGCCCTCCTCCTGGGTCAGAATCTCCTTGGCCTTTTCAATCCGGTAATGATTGATGTAATTCAGCACGCCGATTCCCCGGCTGTTCTTGAATTCTCTGGAAAGATAGGGCAGGGACAGTTCAAAATGATCGGCCAGCATCTGTACGCTCAGATTCTCATCCGCATAATTCGCATGAATAAAGCGGGTGACAGCATCGAGCCTGGCTCCGAGCTGATCCTGCGTCTCCTCATGTTGCATGCGCAGCTGCTGCAGGATCCGGCTCATGACATCTTCGAGCTCCTGCATGGTCCGTGCATGCAGCAGCAGTTCCATCGGATCATTCAGATCATCCGGGTTCGTCCCCATTTCCGGCTCGACCTCATGGAGGACGTTCACCATCATATTGATCACGCCGTACATCCTTGTCTGCATCACACGCAGTGAAAGGCCTTCCTGTCCGGTATAGTAGGAAAGGATTTCATGCAGCAGGCTCTCGCTGGCATCATAGTCTCCTGCCAGCATCAGCGATACAAAACGGCGTTCTGCATCCACGATATCATAGTCCTGCCAGGAAATCCCGCTGGAAACCATGGTTTCATCGAAGAGCACAATCTGACGGCCTGTTTTCGACACAAAGTTTGCATACTCACGTGCGGTCACAGCCTCTTTACAGGACTGCGCAATCCCTTCCAGGCCTTCATGGGTGTCACCCAGATAGCCGGACAGGGCAGGGAAGGCCGTGTCCTTTGAAAGCACATTTTTCATCAGTTTCTGTGCATAGAGCTGTGCATCGTATCGGCTCACATTCCCCGCAAATCCGAGAACCGCAGCATATCCGTCCTTGTAAGGACGCACAATGGCCTTGCATGAGCCGCCTGCCTCCGCAGCAAGCTGATCATTCAGGCTGCGCAGGAAAAGCTCTTCATCCGCAGTCTCCGCATCCTCCCTCTCCGGTTCCAGAAGCGCTGTAATAAAGAGGTCCCCGTCAAAGCTGCCATCGGCCAGCCGGACCGGGTCATTGCCTGTTCTTGACCATTTGCCGTTCAGGAGTGCTTCAAAAATCTGCTGATCTTCAATCATTCCAAGACGCGCCATCTCGGCCTGCATCTCGCCGACACGCCGTGAGATGGCAGAAAAGTCATTCTCTGCTTCATCTGCCTCGACTGCGCGGCTCAGTTCCCGAACCGGCTGATAATTCCGGCGTGCAAACAGAAATGCCACCGTACTGCCCAGAAGCAGCACTGCAAGGCAGAATCCCAGAAACAGCCTGCGGCTGCTGTTTGCATCGGCCATCAGACGCGACTGAGGAATCATCAGTGCATACCCGATCTCATCCGCAATTTCACTTTTCTGATAAACCGTGACACTGTCTTTTCCGGGGGTGATCCTGCTTTCGGATGTGATCCAGTCCGCGCTCTGTCCTGTGATCGCAGCCTCCGGAAGAAGCAGCACAGCCTCTCCCTGCCAGTTCTCACCTGCCATATGGAAAAAATCCTTCAGTTTTGAAGTGTCCAGCACCATAATCAGCGTCAGCCGCGGCGAATCATACCGGATACCGG
>Ga0310691_10006219_pt1 | contig 12791 bp, 3 predicted proteins | sample 176DNAGHGlowgp2_FD_203887 | JGI IMG/M metagenome (GOLD analysis project Ga0310691, IMG submission 203887) | Sheep rumen microbial communities from Palmerston North, Manawatu-Wanganui, New Zealand - 1766 DNA GHGlow gp2 (v2) (version 2) | ecosystem: Host-associated > Mammals > Digestive system >... | reverse complement strand
GGAGTCTCGTCGAGCACGGTACCAGCCGCGGTGATGTCTTCCTCTGCCATGGTGTTCCACCAACTGTAGGTGCCGGTAGCTTCGATGTCGAAGAAGATGTTGTCGGTGATGTAAGGATGCTTGATGGTCTCGGAGGTCTTGCTGACCAGCTTCGGGAAGCCGTTGGACTGCGTGGGAGCATCCACTGCCTTCTTCATGGCCGCGAAGATGTTCTTTCTCACGAGTATGCGGCGGGCGGCCGCGCTGAGTGATGCGGGAGCAACACCGGTAGTGGCACGCACGTGCATGATACCATTGTTATCCTTGCTATCCACGGAGCAGAGGTTGTAGAAGGTGTTGTTTTCTACTGTGACTGCGCCCACCTTTACGCCTGCATCCATACGCAGGAAGGTGCGGATGCCGTTGTAGAAGGTGCTGTTGTTGATCTTCACGCTGGACACCGCGCCCTTGCGGAAGTCGATGAAGTCTCCGCTGGTGCCGAAATCGTGCACGAGCAGTCCGGTGATGGTGAGAGGTCCCATGGAAGACTCACCCGATCCGGAGATGAGACGGTTGGAGTATCCGTAGATGTCGCAATCCTTAAGGGTCATCGCACCCAGGACAGAAGAGGCGTCGATGTCGATCATGTTGCCGACCTTGGCCTCGCTGCCTGCGTTGTCGTAGACACCGTTCATGCGGAGGTTCTCGAGCACGAAATCACCTTCCGTTGCGGCGAGCTTGATGCCGCCGATAACCTCGGGCTTGATACCGTTCTTGGCCACGCCCTTCAAGGTCACGCCCTTGCTCAGGGTCACGACACCGGAGGATGCACCGTCCACCTTAGTGAGGTCGTAAGTGCCTGCCGCGAGGGCGATAACGTCCTTGCCGGCGGTGATAGCGGTCACAAGTTCCTCGACGTTATTCACGTTGAATGCGGCTCCTGCGGGAGCGGCGCTCTTGATCCAGCGGGGATCACCCACCTTCTCGCTCGCCACGAGGTCGTGGACGATGGTGAAGTCGCCGGCGGCGGCATCCTTGAACACATCTGCAGTGAGCACCACACCGTATCCGGCGGTAGCCACATCCTGTGCGGAATATGCCCACCAGCTGTATTCGGTGTCGAGGTTGTTCTCGGTGGTTACCACATCATAGAAGTAGTTGTGGCTGAACACAGGAACGAAGATGGTTGAAGAAGTCTTGCTGACAAGTTTCGGGAAGCCCTGGGCATTGGAAGGAGTGTCAGCAGTCTTCTTCATGGCTGCGAAGAGGTTGTCTTTCACGACAACCTGCTTTGCGTCGGTGACGGAGGTGCTGCGAACGTGGAAGATACCGTTGTTGTCCTTACTGTCCACGGAGCAGAGGTTGTAGAAGGTATTGTTCTGCACCAGGATGGAGCCACAGACGACCGCTGCATCGATACGGGCGAAGGTGCGTATGCCGTTGGCGAAGGTGCTGTTAACCACCTTGACCGCGGTGAGGCCGCCCTTGCGGACATCGATGAAGTCGCCGCTGGTGCCCATGCCGGTAATCAGGGCTCCGTCGATGACGAGGCTGCCCACCGTCGAGCTTTCCTTATCCTGATAGAACAGACGGTTCTTGAAGTTCTTGACATCCACTCCGGAGAGAGTGAAGGAAGTCACTGCAGCACCGTCCTGCACATAGAATGCATTGTCGAGAGCGTCGTTGCCATCGATGGTGATGCCCTTCACGGTGAAGGAAGTCGCGCCTGCGCCGAGTTCGAACTTGCCCTGCACGATAGCGCCCTTGCCACCGGTGAGGGTGAGAGGAGCGTTGAGCACGGTAGCAGCTGCGGTCAGGTCATAGGTTCCGTCAGCGAGGGTGATGACCTTCTTGCCCGCTGAGATGGCGGTGAGGAGGCCGTCGGCATCGTTCACAGTGATCTCGGAACTCGGAGTGCTGCCTGCCATGATGTTCCAGCGAGGATCGCCCACGCCTGCGTTCATCATCACACCGTTCGTGAGGGTGAAGTCGCCGTTGGCGGCATCCTTGCAAGGATCTGCGGGCAGTATTGCACCACCGCCGGCGGTACCTTCTTCCTTGGTCATGTTAGCCCAGAAGGAATAGGCTTCCTTGCCTTCACGGTCTTCGCAGTTGTAGAAGTAGTTGTTGGCTACGGTGTAAGGAGTAATACCACTCTTGCTGCGGAGTTTCGGGAATCCAGCGGCGTTGGAAGGCTCGGTGTCGATGAGGATGGAGTAGAAGAAGTTGTTCTCCACACGATACTCGTTCAGGCCCGCGCCCGCAGCGCTGCGGATGTGGAAGATACCATTGTTGTCCTTGCTGGAGGAGTTGGTGGCCACCTTGTAGAATGTGTTGTTGCGGATTACCGCGGAGTTCATCTCATGGGCGGCGTCAGTGCGCACGAAGGTGCGGCAACTGTTGGCCACGGTGTTGTTCTCGAACACGAAGTTGTGGCTTGCGCCGGTGCGCATGTCGATGAAGTCGGCTCCCGCTGAGCTGTCGGTGATGAGGTTGCCCTTGAAGATGACGTACTGCACGTTCGACACGGCCTTTCCGGAGTTGTCGTAGAGGGCCTTGATGCCGTGGATGTTGCTGTCGTAGATAGCTACGGTGTCGGCAACGGGTGCTGCAGTGGTCTTGTCTTCGATGAGCAGCGAGGCACCGCTTCCAACGAAGTCGAGGTTACGGAACACTACGCTTCCGCCTATCTCTCCGCTGAGGGTGATGCTGGCGGTGATGGCGGTCTTCTTGTCGCCGGAGGTCTGTCCGCTCAGGTGCAGAGGAGCGACGAGCGTGAGAGGATCGGCGAGCACATAAGGAGTGTCGCTGTACTTCAGGGTAATGAAGTCCTTACCTGCGGCGATGGCTGCGAGGAGGTCATCCACACTGGCCACGATGAACTCGGTGCTTTCTTCGCCGCCGCCCTTAGGCAGCACTGCGAATGCGGCTATACCGGCTTCGGACTGGGTGTTGTAGATATCCTTGTCGGAAGGATTCGCGAACACGGAAACCTCATAGCTGCCGGCGTCGAGCATGCTGGTGGTCTTGCCTTCGATAGTGTATTCGAGGCCGTCCACAGCATAGGTCTTGCCGCTGAACACCACGGAATAGCTGGCTGCGTTGGTCACAGCTTCCCAGCTGATCTTGATGTCGGTGGCCTCGCCTGCGGTGAAGGATGAAGGAGTAGCCTTGGGTGAAGGTGCGGGCAGAGCCGTATTCACGAGGCTTACATCCTTCGACCAGGCAAGCTGGGCGACTGCGATCTCGCCGGAAGAATAGATGTAGACCCAGGATTCCTCGGTAATATCGCTGATGAGGATCTTCTGGGGTGCGGGAGCATCTGCCACAGGAGATACACCGCCCTTGACGATCAGGTCGCCTCCGGCAACGGGCCTGGTGGCCACGATGACGTGGGACGCTGCACTGCCGGCAGCACGTATTACCACGGAGCCGGGAGCATTTACCTTGAATGCAAGATATCCGTCGGAAGGAACCTTGTTACGGTCGGTGACGGTAGGAACGGTGAACTTCAGGGTTCCGTCCGCCGCTTCGATGGGGCAACTCTCGGATGCGGAGACGAGCAGGCCGTCGCGCACCATCTGTTTCTTGATGGTTCCGGAGAAGTCCCTGGCGTTGCCGAGATCCCATGTGTGGGCTTCGGTGATGACGCCCTGGGTCAGGTCTTCGGGCTCCTCGACATAAGGAGTCCACCACTTGGGAGCGCCGACTTCCTTGCCTGCGATCTCGCTGTCGGCCACTATGTTATAGTATCCGCCGGGAGCGTTGTAGCAAGGGTCTGTAGCCAGGATCGTACCGTTTGCCTGGGCCATGGTGAAGTTGTCGGTGAAGTATGTGAGTGCTCCGGCATCGTCCTTCGGCAGGTTGTAGAACCAGTTGTTGGACGCTGTGAGAGTCATTCCGGACGCGGGAGTATACTTGGCGTTCGAACTGGCCAGGACGGCCTTTCCGGTCATGTTCAGGAACAGGTTGTTCTTGAAGGAGAAGGATCCGGGAACGATCTGGAATCCGAATATGCCGGCGTTGTTGGTGTTGTCGACAAAGCTCAGGTTCTGGAGGGTGTTGTTCTCGAACACGAAAGCGTCGATCGTTCCGGCATCGATGCGGATGAAGGTACGCATGCCCTGCCAGATGGTGTTGCCCACGAAGGAGAGCTTTGCGATGGTGGTGGCGTTACGGATATCGAACACGTCGCCGCCGCCGGTTCCGTCGGAGTTGATGTCGTGGATGTCGCAGCTGTCGTAGGTCACTTCACCCAGCTTCATCGCCTTACCCCACTCGTAGATGAGGCCCTTGGAATAGTTGCAGATGACGCAGTTCTTGTAGGTGATGTTGCCTATATTCTTGTCGGCCACGGCGCCGCCGTTCTTGTTCTGGATGGCGAAACCGAATCCGGAAGGACTGGTGGCGGTGGGAGCACCGTTGAACTCGACTCCCTCGAAGTAAAGGTCGGAACCGTCCCAGGTGTCGGCGATGTGGAGTTCACCGGTGAGCACCGGCTTGGTGCCGTCGGCGGTCTCCTCACCCACGATGGTGACACCCTTGGAGAGGTCCATAGCCTCGATGTCATAGGGAGAGCCTGCCATCTTGAGGACGATCTGGGCATCCTCGGTAAGCACTGCGTTCTGCAGAGCTGCGAGGGTGGACACCTCGGTGAATCCGGTGACGTCGGGAGTGGTCCATGCATCCACCTGTCCGCGGCTGGCGGAGAGATAGAAGAGGGACACGGTATACTCCTTCGAGGCAGCGAGGCCGGTTATAGTTGCCGTCGCGGCAGCCTTGTCTTCTGCGGTCAGGTCGTACTTGGAGGTCTCCTCGGAGCCGGTCACCGCATATTCCACATGGGTGACGTCGCCGAAGTCGGCAACATCCTTCGACCATGCCAGCGATATGCTGTTAGCTGTGCGGGCGGTCACCTTGAGGTAGAGGTTATCCTTCACGGCGTAAGTCTTGATGGACTTGTCGTAAGCGGCAACCTTGGAGTCCTTCTTGCCGTCAGCAGTTGCCTGCACGGTGAACCAGTAAGTCTTGTCGGCCTCCAGCTTCTTCTGGTAAGGCACCTGTGAAGGGTCGAGGTTCTCGGTAAGATACTGGGCGGTCAGGTCCGCATCCGTATAAACGGTAAGGATGTAGTTGTCCACGCCCTTGGCCACGTCCCAGCTGAAGGTCACGACATCTCCGAGCGAGCTGTTGACCTTGGCGGACAGGTTGGTGGGCTCAAGGCAGCGGGAAAGCTTTATTTCGCTGATCTCCTCGAACTGATCGGTGGCACATGCGACTGCACCGAGCATGAGGATGGAAGCGACTGTGAATTTGATTATATTCTTGTATTTCATAACGCGTTCGGATTAGATGCTGTCGTAACCGTAATCGTTCTTGATGTGCCCCTGGCTGTTGGTCATGGTATCGTTGAAGATAGGCCAGAACATGTACTGCTCGGGGTTACGGTAGTAGATGCCTTCGATGCGGTTGGTGTAGAACCCGCTGCTCTTGGCATCGTCGAACTTGGTGACATACTCGGCAGATACCTCTGCTCCAGCAGGCGCTGCCTCGCCGGTCTTGAGGAAGTGGATGTCGATGGACTTCTCGTCGTCTGCGAAAGTGTAGTAGATGTCGCCGGTGAGCGTCGCATAGCTGCCGCTGAGGGCACGGAGGGCCTTCATGTCGGTAACAGCGTCGTCCAGCTTGGTCTTCAGCATGTTCCAGCGGATGAGATCGGCCTTGCGGAGGAACTCGCCGCAGAACTCGAGGGCGCGCTCGTCCACGATGGCGTTGAACATCGCGGTCTTGTCGGCCAGGCCGTCCACATAGGTTTCGGCTTCGGCCTCATGGCCCTTGTATGCGCGCTTGCGAACCTCTTTCAGATAGGTCTTTGCAGCGGTAAGATCGTTCTGCTCGTTGGCTATTTCGGCAGCCATGAGGAGAATGTCGGAGTAACGCATCACAACGGGCTTGATGCCATCGTCGTTACCGCCGGTATAGGGCTGTGCGTCCATCCACTCGAAACGGTATTTTCCGAAGTACCACTTGGCGATTCCGGCAGGCTCTATGGAATTGTCCTTGAGCCACTTGTAGTTGACGCAGGTGATGTCGCGGCGCTGGTCGTTCGCACCATACTTGAAGTACATGGTGGGAAGCGGGCCGGCATCTCCGCCACGGGTCACGCCGTTGGAGATGGATGCACCCTCGGAAGCGATTGCGAAGGTGAAGTTCCACCTGCCGCGGCCTGCTCCGAACGGAATCACGAACAGGGTCTCGTAGGATGTGCCTGCGGTGAGGTTATCCATATTGTTGACCTTGTACCAGTAGTTGCGGTAGTCGCTCTCGAGGGAGGCCTTGCCGATGGCATCCTGCAGGTATGTGAGTGCCTTGGGGTAGAGGACGTCCTTGGTGAGGGCGGGATCGCTGGAGAGGCGGATGGTGCCCAGGTCGCCGGTTCCGACCTTTCCGTCATCGGGACGGAGGGCGTAGCCGGATGCGAGGAGGGCGATCCTTGCATAGAGGCCTTCAGCGAACACCTTGTTCACGCGGTCGGTGGTAGCAGCTGCCTCAACGCCCGGATAGTAGAGGTTGGGAATAGCCTCTTCCAGGTCGGCGAGAATCTGCTTGAAGATGACATCGCGGCTCTCCTTGGCGGCATAGATGGTGCCGGAGGTGAGAGATTCGAAACGGGCGGGAACGTCTCCCCATGCCTTGATGAGGTCGTAGTAGATCATCGCACGGAGAGTCAGGGCCTCGCCGAGCAGATAGGCCATCTCGGGCCTGGTGGCGGGGCTGCCGTATTCGCGTATGCCCTCGATTACGAGGTTGGCGCGCTCGATTCCCATGTACATGAGAGGGAACGGACCGTTGGAAAGGTTGAGCTGGGAGTTGTTGGGCTCGCACTGGTAAGCTGCGATGTCGGACTTGCCGTCACCGGGCTTGTATGTGTTGTACCACTCGATATCGGTATTGAATCCGTACCAGGGAAGGAACCTTCCGCGATAGGAGTTGACCTCGCAGAACGCTTCGGTGATACCGAAGATCGTGCCTTCTGCCAGAGCGTAGTTGGAATAGACCGTGGCTGCATCGAACGCCGAAGGCGACGATGTCTCGAGCAGCTTGCTGCAGGAAGGTGCGGCCATCATGAGGCCCAGCACACAGACGATATATAAATGTATCTTTTTCATATTCCTTGTCCGTTTAGAAAGTTATGTTGAGACCTGCGACCCAGCCGATGGACTTGGGATATGCCGAATAGTCCACACCGGGAGTAAGCGGAGTGGCGCGGCGGGTATCGACCTCAGGATCGTATCCGGAGTAGTTGGTGAGGCAGAACAGGTTGGTTCCCGTAACGTAGACGCGTGCACGGCGGACATGATACTTCTCGGTGAGTTTCTCGGGAAGGGTGTATCCGACCGTGAGGCTCTGGAGGCGGAGGAATGATGCATCCTCTACCGCCCAGTCGGAGAAGACGGCGCTGCCGACCGCGGGGCTCCACATGGTCTTGCCCTTGTTGACGGCCTTAAGGGTGGCGGCGTCGGTAATGAGTTCGCCCGTGGTCCAGTCGATATTGGTCCAGCGCTTGTCCACATCCATGCTGTTAAGCAGGTTGCGGTTGTGGAACTTGCGGGAAGATGTGAACTCTATCTTGTTGGCGTTGTAGACCTCGTTGCCGATCATGTAGTTGAAGTTGGCGCTGAAGTCGAAGCCCTTGTAGTAACCGCTGAAGGAGAAGCCGCCGGTGAAGTCCGGGCTGGCGTTTCCGATGATGGTGCGGTCGGCTACGGTGACCTTGTTGTCGGCCGACTTGTCCACGTTCTTCAGCTTGATGGCACCGGGCATCAGGTAGCTTGCGCCGATGACGGCGGAATCATCCACCACACCTTCGTTGAGCACCCACTTGCTGCCGTTCCATGTGAAGTCGTCGGCTGTATAGAATCCGTCCACGACGTAGCCGTACATGTTGCCGAGGGGCTGACCCACCTGCACGATGTAGTCGTCACCGATTTCGGTGGATGCCCAGTAGGACTGGGCGGTGATGGAATTCAGGCCGCCGAGGTCGGTCACACGGTTGACGTTGTAGGCGATGTTGCCGGAGATATTGAGGGAGATATCCTTCTTCTGGATGATAGGCATGTTGAGGGTGAGCTCGATACCGCGGTTGCGGGTGGAACCGATGTTGCGGTACTGGCTGTCGTATCCGGAGCCCGTGATCGGGAAGTTGATGAGGAGGTCCTTGATGTCGTTCTGGTAAACCTCGAGGCTACCGGAAACGGCGCCGTTGGAGAGGCTGAAGTCCAGACCAAGGTTATGAGAATAAGTGGTTTCCCAGGTGAGGTCGGGATTGTTCATCACCTTGCCGGCCATCCAGTAGTTGGGGCTCTGGCTGAGCCATGTGGTGTTCACCGAGGAATACTGCTTTACGAGCAGGCCGGCAGGGATGTTGTTGTTACCCGCGGTACCGAAGCTGTAGCGGAGCTTGAGCTGGTCGATCCAGCCGCGGGTGGATTCCATCCAGTCTTCGTTGGAGATGGTCCAGGATGCGGCCGCGGACGGGAAGAATCCCCACTGGTGGCCGGGAGCGAACTTGGAGCTGCCGTCGGCGCGGAGCGTGGCACCGAGGGAATACTTATGCTTATAATCATAGTTCACGCGCCCGAAGAAGGAAAGCAGGCGGTCGTCCGGATTGTAGTAGTTGTTGGCAGATGACGGGGTGCCGGAAGAAAGGAAGTTCCAGGCCATCTCTGCACCGTAGAAGGTGGGGAGGCCGTCCACCATCATCTCAAGGGTGTTGCTCTTGGTGATAGTAAGTTCCTGTCCGAGGAGGGCGGTGAGGCTGTGGTCTTCGCTTCCGATCATATCCTTGAAATCGTAGTTCAGGGTATTCGTGTTGCGGTATTTGGTACGGAACGCCTCCTTATGCTGGTTGGAAGGAGTGTTCTTGATGGTGGAGTTGTTGGCCACATAATAGGTGGTCAGACCATAGAAGCGGTCGTCGGTCTGACGGTAATCCTCGTAACCGCCTTCGATCTTGAGGCGGAGGTTGTCGATTATATCCCAGTTGAGGGCGGCGTTGGTGTTCAGCGTCGCACGGATCCTGCGGGAATCGTTATCGGCCACGGAAAGGAGCGGCGGAGCGTTGTCGCCATAGTCCTGCTCCTCGTCCACGCCCTCGACCGTGTTGGCGAGAGGGATGGGAGAATAGGAAACGGCGTGCTTCAGACGTCCGTTGCCGGAGGTTGTGCCGGTATCCTTGATGCCATTCGCACCTGAGCCGCGCACGTTAACCTTGGAATAACGGACATTCACGTCGAGCGAGGTCTTCTTGGAAGTCTTGAAGTTGCCTTTGAAATTGAGGTTGTCGCGCCCGTAATTCGATCCGGCCATGATGGCATCGTCTCCCATGTGGGCGTAGCCAACGGTCCAGTTGTATCCCTCGCCGCTGCCGGATATCGAGAAGTCCGCACTGAAGGTGGAACCGGTGTTGCCGAACACGGCGTCCACCCAGTTGTTGCCCTTCAGCCCCTTGTAGAGGTCGATATCGTCGAATGTTCCGAAGAAGGGGATATAGTCGTTCTTGAGATTGTCGCGTATGGTTCCGAGTTCATACTGGAACTTCACGAAGTTCTCTACATCCATCGCCTGGATCGCGCCGGCGTTGGCCATCCTCTTGAGTCCGTAATAAGTGTTGAACTTGACGGAGATCTTCTGCCCGCGCTCTGCGCTCTTGGTGGTGACGATGATGACGCCGTTTGCACCGCGGCTACCATAGATGGCGGTGGAGAAAGCGTCCTTCAACACGTCGATGGAGGCGATTTCGGAGGAAGGGATGTCGTTGATCGATTCGACCGGGAAGCCGTCCACGATGTAAAGAGGACTGTTGTCCTGGGTGATGGAACCGCCGCCGCGGACGCGGATCTTCACGTCTGCGTCGGGATCACCTTCGGTCGTGACGACGGAGACACCCGCCATCTTACCGGAAAGCGCCTGGCTGACTGTAGTAACAGGCTGTTCGGTCAGTTTGTCGGATCCCACGGACGAGACAGCGCCAAGGAGGTCGCGACGCTTGACCGTCGCATAACCCACAACGACTACCTCGTCGAGGAATGTTTCATCCGCCTTGAGGACGATGTTGATTTCCGTCCTGCCGCCGATGGCGACCGTCTGATCTGCAAGACCGATGAAAGAGAAAACGAGATTGGCTGCATCTGCAGGCACCGTGAGCTGATAGTCTCCATCGAGCCCGGTGACCGTTCCGATGGTGGTGCCTTCAACGAAGACACCCGCTCCCATCAGCGGTTCGCCGTTCTCGTCCGACACGATACCCTTGATGGTCGTCTGCGCGGAAAGAGACAGTCCGGCACCAATGCAGAGAAGTACAGCAACGAGTTTCTTTGCTAAACTTTTCATTGGTTATTTGATTAAAATAGTAGTTACTAAATTAGTTACGGCGTCAAATATAAGAAGAAATAATTGATTTCCGTGCACGGGCACGAATATTTTTTCCATTATAGTTGAGTATATGTTCCGCCGGCGTTCTGAGAAGCTACGATTTCACGCACTATATAGTGTAGATACATTTCCAGATTGGTGTAGCGGCCGTGCTTGTCGATGCTCACGGTTTTGCCGTCCGCGGCGCTGTTCTTGTTCAGGCCGAAGGCATCTTCGAAGGCATCGCTCATGCCGTCCCCGTCGGTGTCGGCGAGCGCGGATTTCTGTTCTGCGGTGGCTGTATACTCCGGCCATCCGCCCACATCGGACTGCGTGTCGATGATTCCTTTTGTGCTACCTTTACTGCCTATATAGGTGTGAGTGCCGTTATTTGCCTCTTTCGCCACACGGGTATCGATGGCATCCCGGGCATAACTCGCGCCTGCATTGGCAACAACTGCGGCATACGCGTCCGCCGCGGACTGAATGCTAATGGACGAAGGATTGGAAGCATATGTGAAGGGCTCGTTCGACTTGATGGTAGATACCAAATCAGACTTCGTTGTGCCCGTCCAGTTATCGGATGTCATGGCGTTGTAGCCATGCATGGTATTGCCGGTCATGTAGAAGTGTCCGGGGACCACGGTACCCACATTCATCTCGGTCGTGCAGTTGCTGCATGAGGTCGTCGGATCCAGGAACCAGATCTTGCTTGTGCTTGTGGCCGGACCGGGACGATAATAGTTGTTTATGATATTGTATTTCCTGTAGGTATTGGTGGTGTTAGCACTCTCGCCTCCGTAGCATGTATTACCCATCCAGTTGTAAATCACGTTGTTTACGAGGCTCAGAGGGCCTTTTTGGGTGGAAACGTAATCGTGGTCTATGCGCGGATTGCGGCTGTCGTGATGCGCCAGGAGGTTGTGATGATAGCTCGCATTCTCACCTCCCCAGATGCCGCCGTAGCCGTGATTTCCTTTTCCGTGCACGGACACGCGAAGGCTCTCAGAGATTATGTTCCACTGGAAGGAGAAGTTCTGCATGCCATAGAATGAGGCGCATTCATCGGTGCACCAACTCACGGAACAGTGGTCGATTATGATGTTCTTGTACTTGTTGTCGTCGTGCGAAAGAATCTGCATCGCATCGTCCTCAACCTTCTTTTCGTCGCCCATACGACAGCGGATGAAGCGCACTATAACGTTGCTTGCGCTGATGCGGAAGGTGTAGTTCTTGAGGCAGATTCCATCTCCCGGAGCGGTCTGTCCAGCGATAGTCAGGTCGCCCTTGGACACGTTCAGGGTACTGTTTAGCTCAATGATGCCGGCAACATCAAACACTATGGTCAGAGGACGCGCTCCATTGGTGATGCCGTAGCGCAGGGATCCCTCGCCGCTGTCGTTGAGATTGGTCACATGATACACGTTACCACCGCGTCCGCCAGTGGTGTACATGCCACCGCCTTCCGCTCCGGGGAACGCCCTGGCCTTGCCGTCTTCCTCACAAGCGGGAATCTTCAGATCTTCGTAAGTCAAGGTCTCCACGGGAGGCTCGGGGCCGGGTCCCGGAGGATTGTCGGGTTTTTCTATCTTCGCCGCCACCGAAGCGCACCAGTCGGATGACCCTTCCTCATTGACGCTGCATACGCGGAAACCGTAGTTAACGCCCTTGTCCACAGGAGAGACGGTTACGTTGCGTTTGGTCACGTTGCCGTTCAGCAGCACCGCGTTCGTCTCGCCCAGTAGCTGCCAGTCGTAGCTGAGGGCGCCTTCCATCGGATCCCACTGGAAGGTAAACGAATCGTCTCCAGTGCTGTGCAGTTTGAGCCCTGTGGGCACATCGGGCACCGAAGGCCCTGTGGGCGTCTTTTCTCCTCCGCAGGCAGCGATGCAGGCCGCCACCATGAGGCAGCATATAAATTTCATGTGGTTCATCTTACTTTTCATATATCAGGGACGCCCAGATGAAGGGCCCTACGCCCTTGGGATCGTTCTCGCATTTCTTTTCGTGGATGTAGTAGTCATAGTCGCCGCTGCGGTTCTCCTTGCCGCCAAGGCCAGCCACGGCGCAGCATTCGGTGAGGGTGATGGTGCCGTCGGCCTCTTCGCGGATGAAGGTCTTGACCAGCTTCCGGTAGAGTCTGCGGGCATATCTGCCGTATTCGGGAGCGTATCCCTTTACTGCCGCCTTGAGATAGACGTAGGTGAACATGGCGGAGCAGGTGGACTCGATGTAGTTGCCCTCGCGTCCGGGGCAGTCCAGCACCTGATACCACATACCGGTTGCAGTATCGTCGTATTCCTGGAGGCGGGAAAGAAGTACGCGGAGGATGCCTGTCATGCCTTCGCGGTCCGGATGATTCTCCGGCATCCAGTCCAGCACATCAACGATGGCCATCA
>Ga0310691_10006218_pt1 | contig 12791 bp, 8 predicted proteins | sample 176DNAGHGlowgp2_FD_203887 | JGI IMG/M metagenome (GOLD analysis project Ga0310691, IMG submission 203887) | Sheep rumen microbial communities from Palmerston North, Manawatu-Wanganui, New Zealand - 1766 DNA GHGlow gp2 (v2) (version 2) | ecosystem: Host-associated > Mammals > Digestive system >... | reverse complement strand
AACCCATATAAGTAACGAGATTCTTTAATCTATAAACTGGGTCAAGTTTGAAATATGGAGCATTTTCTTCAGCTTTATTGATTAGATATCCAATCATATCAATCCATTTGTGATATACTGTATTCATAATTCATGGATTAGTCACTTCTTCTTTTAGTTTTTCAATAGCTGCTTGTTTAACTTCGTTATAACTTGAATATTGAGTAAAGTCTTTATCTTCCAAAACATCTTCTTTTACAATTCTGACATTCATCCAAAGGTCAACCATTTCTGCTGCATCTGAATTATTTTCCAACACATCAGGCACGATTAGAGCAGTTTGCATATTTGGCATATAAGCATATTCTTCCTCAGCACTACCCGCAGTGGTTAAATCAAACAAATAACTATCAATTGTGAATTTCTCTCCAAAGAATACAAATCCAGCAGTCATATCTTTTGCTTCCTCTGAATCTTTTTCCATTATTGCAGTGGTTCTATAATCAGTGGATTGAATCTTTTGTGGAACGAGTTTGAATAATTCCGATTTCTTTTCTTCTGAGATATTTAGAATAGATTCAGGAGAAGTGAAATTATTTTCTTTCATCCAAGCAGTCAAAGATTCCAAAGTCAAATCATCATCTCAACCAATCAGCTTTTTAATCTTTGCTGATAATTCTCAAAGTTTAACTGTATCTTCATCTGAAATATTACTAACCATAACCAAAGCTGCATTAGTTAATTTATCATCTCAGAAATAGAATTTTTCTCTCATAAGCCATTTCATAGCCATGAAATAAGTCTTTAATTCAGCATTATCAGTATAATGAGAGCGAGGAGCAAACTGTGTGTAATCCTGCATTATTCCATTTATAGCGATAAAGTCAGGACTATAACTCATCAAGAATGGGTCTGGAGTTATGTCATTTGCTGCAAAAATCTGCTCCAAAACCTTATTCATCAATTCTTGGTCGGCAGAATTAAGTTTTGAAATATAGTTTTTAGCATTTTCTCTAATCAGATTTCTAAGTTCTTCATCATCTTTTACTGTTCATTCAATCCATTCTCATTTAGCTTCATCAAAATGTGGCTCAATTTCCAATTTCTCTTTCTCTACCAAAATACTAGCAGGGATTGACCAATAAGCAGCTAGAAATTCGTAAGTTTCTTTCAAATCTGGGTCAGATTCAGATTTTGCTAAATTAGCAAATTTTTCAAATAAATTCTGACTTAATTCTTTTACTGTATCTCTGGAAACAGTTTGTTCGTAGAATTTCAAAGTATTATCAAATAATTTATGATAAGAATGCAAAAGCAAATCATTCGTGATAAGAATTGCACTTGCAGGATTTCTTTCAAATTCAGAATTTTCTCATGCGATTTTATTATAAATGTATGTCCATTCTTCTGGGCTTCAATATGGACTAGTTACAAGATCTTCCGAATTTTCTTCCTCATAAGAAAGAAACCTTATTTTACTAAAATCCTGAATTCTATTAGAAGGAACGATAGTCCAACCTTTTTCAGCCAAAACAGCCTTATCTTCATCGTTCAAAGCTAATTTACTATCGTTAAATTTATAACTTCATGTAAGAGTAATAACATTTCATTCTTTTAATTCATCCTTTGAAAAACTATTGTCATATCGAGAATGTTCTCATCATCAGCTTACATAAAACTCCTTAAAATCCTTTGCCCATTCTTGTCATAGACATTGATTTAGAATTCTTACATCTTCACTCGTGAGAGTGTATTCCTTTGTCCAATCTTTTGTGTAACCATTCAAAATTGCATCATAGTTTCCCATCTCATCAATTGATGGTTTTTGCATAGCTACAGCCCATTTTGCTGAATTTTCTCTGTTTCCAAAGAATGGAGTTTCAGCTACCTGAGTTTCTTCTACAGGTTTTTCGTTGTCTAAAGTACAGACATCTCATGTACAAGCTTCTTCATCGTTTGTACATCATGATAGGATTATTGCTATTCATACAACAATCAAAAGTCAGAATTTTTTCATGAATTTTTATATTATATAAACTAAAATTATTCTTCTATGTTAAAAATCTTCAAATCTGAATAGGTTCACTCTATATTAGTTTCAACAAAATAATATTGATTATTTTCTCAAATAGATACACCAAAATCTATATCATCTAAACTAGCTCAAAAATTCTCCAAATTTTGTTTACTAATAGCTTTTATAGTAAACATTTCTCTATATCAATTTATTCCTGTTCTGTTTTCTTCGTTTTCTTCACCTTTTATCAAAAATATTATTTCTGAATGTGGAATTCATCATTCATCAGTATCTATTTCACGAATTAACCATCCATCAGGTACATCTCATAGTTTCAAAACAATTCAACGAGAATTATCAAAGTATAATATATTTTTTCATGTTATGTATGTTGTTTGATACATATTTCATAAAACTATAGTTCAAACAAATCAGTAATATTCTTTTAAATTTGGATAACTACCTCATGGTGTAAAATCTAATTCTTCATGAAGTTCTTCTATTGATTGTCATTGATCTAAGTAAAATGCAGCATCCAAAACTACTCAATCTAATGTAACATTACAGTAAACAGTATTTATTCAATCAGTTTCTGTAATACCTTTAAACGAATAAGTATTTATAAATAACTTTTCATCAGTCCATGTTGTAACTATATTCTCTGATTGAGCTCCCCACAATTCTTTTTCACAAGCTTTTTTTAGTTCATCTGTGCTTAATATTTTATCTTCATCTACGGATAAAATATTAGATTCTGAGTCATAATCAATTTGTTCTTCAACTACTGGTTCTTCTGTATCAACTGCACATTTATCTTCTCAATCTACAGTAACACAATCATCAATTATTTCAGGATTTTGTTCAACCTTTTCAAAGCATCAAGTGAGCAATACTCCACATATTAGTAATGCAATCAAAAGTCAAAATTTTTTCATATTTAATATTATATGAGAAATAAAATTACATTCACATCAATCTTTTGAAATATTCTTCCTTGCTCATTCACTGAATATTCAAAGTTACTTTTTTACTCAATTCTTTTTCAAGCAAAGCCTCAATTTCTTTACGTTCTTTTTCAAGCATAGTCTTTGCTATCATATTATTATCATGTATCAAAGAAACTTCATTATCACTTACTTTATCAATAGTCATATGATCCTTGAAAATTTGTCTCGTAGTTGATGATTGAATTTGACTAATTACTCTTTCCCATAAATCTCAATCTGATTTCTTTTCAGCTGTTTCTTCAATCTTCTTTTCTTGATTTTTTAGAATTTCTCATCATGTTTGTCATTCTGAGGCCTTAGCCGAAGAATCTTTGGTGTTTCACTTAAGATCCTTCACTTTCGTTCAGGATGACATTAATTCATCTCCATTCAAGAATTTATTGAAAGCTATCTTGTAAAGCACTGCTGGATATGGATAAAATCTTACCTGTCTCATAATTTCAGAAAAAGTTTCAGAAACTTTGAGATAAAAATCTACATCATCCATTATATGAGCATCGATATATCCAATACATTGTTTTGCGAATTGCTGTAAATCAGTTCATTGAGCTAATTTATCAATCTGCTCAAAAATCTGATTTCTATCATTTGTTTTAACTACTTCAAAGAATGATTTAATCGTAGCATCAGTAGAAATTCATAAGAATTGACTTACATTTTCAGTAGAAACTTTTCCTAAAACACTTACCTGGTCCAAATATTTAATAGCATCACGAACACATCACTCCGATATCGTAGCAATCAATTCCAAAGCTTCATTCTCAAATTCAAATCATTCAGTTTTACAAATTTCTCATAAATGAGCGACCATTTCATCTTGTGGGATTTTCTTGAAATTGAAGACCTGCACACGAGAAACTATCGTTTGAGGTACTTTTTGCAATTCAGTAGTCGCTAAAATGAAACATACATTTCCACTTGGTTCCTCAATAGTTTTGAGCAATGCATTGAATGCAGCAGTGGAAAGCATATGAACTTCATCTATCACATATATTTTCTTTTTCAATGAAATAGGTTGATAGCCTGCTTGGTCAATTATCACTTCACGAACATTATCTACTCATGTATTTGATGCAGCATCTATTTCCACGTAATCTGTAGTTTTTCAGCTATTTATCAATTCACAGTTTGCACATTTGTTGCATGGATTTCCATCATGTGGATCCAAACAGTTTATGGCTTTTGCTAAGATTCTTGCAGAAGTAGTTTTTCAAGTTCAGCGAGGTCCACATAGTAAGTAATTTTGCAAAGAAGAAGAATCTGACTGCATTTTAGCTTTCAGAATTCAAATTATGTGTTGCTGTCCTATCATTTCATCAAAAGTCTGAGGACGATATCTATTCGCTAAAGATTGAGATTTAGTTACATCTGCCATTTTTTAGTTTGTAACATAATATAAACTATGGTTATAACACTTCGCCGCCCTTTAGGGCGGTGATTGTTTCTCTACTCTTTCAATCTATCTATTCAGACTTTTTTTTCAAATATAAATCTATATAAAAATTTGTGTTACTAAACCTCACCCTACCCCTCTCCTAATAGGAGAGGGAAAGCACGAAGTGCAGGGAGAGGTTTGTACATAAGATTCTTCGGTCGCTTTGCTCCCTCTGAATGACACAACGGCTGTGAACTTGTTTAATTTATTCCAACCATCATGAAAAGTATTTCATATTTAGATATGGTAAAAGAGATTTTGAATGAGTCAGAATTTTTTGAGTTTGAAAAATGTTATAATAATCCAGTTAAAAAAAGTATAAAAATACTAAATCATCGCTGATATAAAAATAATAAATCTGATTTGCATAATATTATATACTCTACATTTTCAAATGAGCGAGACTTGTCTGAGCCAGATTTTTCTTATAACTGAAATAAATATAACGATGTTTTATTCGCAACAAGAAAAGAAAATCTAAAATCTGCTAGTCTTTGAAGTCATTTTTTGCATCAAGCATGACTAGTCTATGTGCAGGAAATGGCAGCAAGTTTGAGTGTGCAAGTGCTTGGAGTTGAAGAATGAGATTATGTTTTGGATATGTGTGCTGCACCTTGAGGGAAATCAATTCAAATTGCTGACTCTTTACAACCTCACCCTACCCCTCTCCTAATAGAAGAGGGAAAGCACGAAGTGCTGGGAGAGGTTAACACACAAGATTCTTCGTCGCAAGCTCCTCAGAATGACGGTAATGTATGATTCCTTATCTCTAATGAAATAGATCAATGAAGAAAAAAAGCCTTGGAATCAAATCTGCATCGCTGTGGAATATTCAATGCCTGAATAATCAATCAAGATTGATGTGTTATTTGAGATAAATTTCCAGAAACTTTTGATAAAGTTCTCGTTGATGCTCCATGTTCATGAGAGTGAATGCAGTACAAATCTGATAAAAAAGTCCGACAGCGAGACGAAAAAAAATCAAAAAAACTTTCAGATTTGCAGGTTCAGTTGCTTATTTCATGATTGAGAGCTTTGAAAGTCTGATGAGAACTCGTTTATTCTACTTGTACCACGAACATATTAGAGAATGAATATGTAGTTTCAGAAGTATTGAAAGAGTATTGAGATAATATTGAATTATTGCCAGTTCCATTAGATGAAAAATCTGACTGAATTTGCAGTTGGAAGTGAAATGAAATTTTATCACCTGAAAATGCTAAAAAAGTTGCCAGACTTTGGCCTCATGTCCATTGAACTGGTGGATTTTTCATTGCTAAATTTAAGAAAGTTGAGGCCATGGAAACAACCCCCTCGTCACTTCGTGACACTCCCCCTAACAGGGGAGAAAACTCAAAACAGCATTTTTGCTCCCTGTGAGGGGAGCTGGACTGCGAAGCAGGACTGAGGGGTTGTAAAAACACTTTACTTTCCACTTGGTGAATTTCTCCGATTCCAGATTTAGATTTTTTCATTTCAAAATATACAGTGAATATCGCTCCAAAATCACTAATTCAATCTCATTTTGAAAGTAAAATAAATATAGAAATCTGACTTCCGATATTCAAAATCCTTGAAGATAAAAAGAATAATTCTCAAAAACTGGTTCCTCTCGTGTGAATTGCTCAGATTTTTGGACATTTAGCTACTCAAAATGTACTTGAAATAAACGATGATCAATTAAAATTATTGATGGAGAAAAGAGATTTGATGGATGAAAGATTAAAAGATTATGAATGAAATTTTGTGATTTTGAGATGGAATGGAGTGGGAGTTTGACTTGTTTCAGTCCAGAAATGAATATGAAAAAATAAATGTTTCTAATCAACCTCACCCCTCTCCTAATAGGAGAGGGGGACCGCTTGCGGTGGAGAGGTTTAGATACAAAATTCTTCGCTAATGCTCAGAATGACAAAAATATAAAATTGTCAAAAATAATTTTGATAAAACTCTTGCAATCAAAAAATATATCCATATTTTATTGTCATCATTTATTATGACACGATAGAAAATGGGCATTCATACACAGAAAATATTAGTATATTCACTTGATGAAAATCTGACTCCATCAGAACTTCGTAAAGCTGATGATTTTTCAGATTTCTTCGAAAATACGGATAATCAGCATTCTGCTGAAAAACTGGAAACCTGGATGAACCAACATAATATCATATGACTACTTGACGATGATCCAAATTTTCCTCATCAATTCTCATCCATCAAAAATCCACCTGCAATTCTATATGCAATGTGAAATTTAGAAATTCTGAATCATCAAATTCTATGAATAGTCTGACCTCGTGATATGTCTGAATACGCAAATCAAGTCATGCAAGCATTATTTACTCAAATCTGAAACTCAAGCATAGTAACTGTATCGTGAATGGCGAGGGGAGTGGACCATCTCTGTCACCAGCTTTCTATTGGCTATCATTTGCCGACCATCGCGATTCTTGGATGATGACTTCGCTACTACCGAAATAGTTCAGCTCGCAGTTTTATGGAGCAAATCATCCAAAATGGATGACTGATTTTATCAGAATTCAAACTAGATTTTAAACCTACCGCATGGAGTTTTCCACAGAGAAATAGATTGATAGCTGGACTCAGCGATGCAGTTTTTTTACCAGAAGCTCGTGAATGATCATGAAGCCTAATTACGGCAGATTTTGCATATCAATATCACAAACCAATTTTCGTAGTACCAAATCCAATCTTTTCAGAAAACTGAATCTGATCCAATCATCTAGTCACATCATGAAAAGCTAATTTGCTTAGTGATTTTAGCCAGATTTTAAAATTATTTGGAATAGACAACTGAAAAGAAGAAATAAAATCAGACTGTCAATATGATACTCAAATGGATTTTGATTCTCTTACAAGTGAAGAGAAAGATCTACTCAGAATTGTATCTCATCATCGTGATGAAGATTTTTCTCAGTGGATGAGTGAAATCTCTGCAGACTTTTGAGAAGCTATGGTAAAAATTACTGATTTAGAAATGCAGTGATATATTTCACAAACAATTCCTTGAAATTATTTTGTCAAGGTAAAGTTAAATTAGAATCTTGCAATAATGATAAATATTTTTATGATGACACACGGTTAGTTTAAATTTATATTTTTATTTTTTATACAAACTAATGAAGAAAAACACAGTTAAAGCGTTTACATTAGTAGAAATGCTAATCGTAATCGTAATTATCGGTATCTTGATTGCTTCATTGATGCCAAGAATGCAATCAGCACAGTGACGTGCCAGAGATGTAGCTCGTAAGAACGACTTGGCTCAGATTCAGACAGCTATTATTACATCACAGCAGGACCGTGGATCTTTCCCTGGTATGGTAGGTAATACATGAGAAGATACTGCGTGAAATACTTATTCAAATGCTACGAGCTGAATGGTAGTTGATCATATTGCTAAGAATCTGCAAACAGCCGGAATGTCATCAGTACCTGCAGATCCAAATGGGTCAAATGTTAATTATGGATTATGAGTAAAATTCGATAAAGCATTTGGTGCTTGAGAAACAACTGCTTCTGATTGAAAATATATATATTTAGTTGCGAAGAGAAATTGAGTAGAAGAGGCTTGATTTGCTTTGATGGCAAAGACAGAGGTAGAGTGATGATCTAACTGGGTTGTTTGTCAAAATGACACTGAAGGCTTAACATGATGATATATTACATCGACAACTGATTTAGCTTCGATTAAGTTGTGTAAAAAAGTGAGTCAAGTGGATACTACAAATCCTACTTGTAAGAGTAATTCTGAAAATTGCTATTACAAAGATACAGCAGAACTTAGATATTTATTGTTATATTAATCATATTATTATATAGTTTCCGTAGGATGGATACAGCTCCATCCTATTTTTTATTCTAAATAATATATTAAAATTTTGAATGTGTTTTGTCAAGTTAAAAATCGATAAGAATCTTGCAATAATGACAAATATTTTTATGATGACACATGGTTAGTTTAAATTTATATTTTTATTTTTTATACAAACTAATGAAGAAAAACACAGTTAAAGCGTTTACATTAGTAGAAATGCTAATCGTAATCGTAATTATCGGTATCTTGATTGCTTCATTGATGCCAAGAATGCAATCAGCACAGTGACGTGCCAGAGATGTAGCTCGTAAGAACGACTTGGCTCAGATTCAGACAGCTATCATTACATCACAGCAAGACCGTTGAGCTTTCCCAGGTATGCCAAACAATGAGGCAAGAACAGGAGCAAGTTCGGCATGATATTCAGGAGCATCTAATGGAATGGTGGTTGATAGAATGGCTTACAATTTACAGACTGCTGGAATGTCTTCAGTGCCAACGGATCCAAATGGGTCAAATGTTAATTATGGATTGTGAAGTTTTACAAGTAGATCTGGAGACTCTAATTGAAAATATATATATCTAGTTGCAACGAGAAACTGAGTTAAAAATGCTTGATTTGCATTAATGGCAAAGACAGAGGTGGAATGATGATCTAATTGGGTTGTGTGTGGTAGCGCTTGAAATGCTACATGAAAGTGATATATAACTTGAGGTACTGATTTAGCAAAATTAACGTTGTGTAAAAAAGTGACACAGGATTCAAGTAATTCAGGTAACTGTAAAAGTAACGATGAGGAATGTGTTTATTATGATACAGCAGAGCTTAGATACTTGTTATTATATTAATATTTGAAACATGCAGAAAAGTCTACTTGAGAGAGTGGACTTTTTTCTATTCTGAAAAAATATTATACAAAAAAGGATTCTATGAATGGAATCCTTTTTAATTGACCTAATTAGCTGATTCTAACACAGCATTAATTAATTCTCCCTCAATATCATTCTGAATATATCTTTCCACAGGCCTTGCTCCATATTGTGGATCATAAATCTTTTCAATGATATCTTTCACTTGTTTAGCTGTGAATTTAGGCAATTTGATTCATTCTTTTCATTTCCATGCTTCCAAGAATGTAGCCAATTGCATATTGAATATAGATTTCAAATCATCTTTGCTCAATGGTTTGAATACTACTTTATAATCAATTCTATTTAATAATTCAGGAGACATAGAATTTTTAAGCTGATCAACGACTCTTTCTTTAATCAAATCAAAGTCTTTTGCGCTCATTTCTTTTTCAGTTCCAGTAGCGAATCCGATACTAACTTGTTTCTTACTAAATTCTTCACTTCCGATATTTGAAGTCATGATTATGATAGTAGATTTGAAGTCTATTAATCTTCATTTGCTATCTTTTAGTTGTCATTCATCTAATATTTGTAATAAGATATTCAATACATCAGGTGAGGCCTTTTCAATTTCATCGAATAGAATCACTGAATAAGGTTTTCTTCTAACAGCCTCAGTCAAACCTCCTCATTCTTCAAATCCTACATATCATGCAGGAGATCAAATTAATTTACTTACTGAATATTTTTCCATAAATTCAGACATATCAAATCTGATCATAGCACTTTCATCTCCGAAATAATCTCTTGCGATAAGTTTTGCTAAGTATGTTTTACCTACTCCAGAAGGTCCAAGGAATAGGAAACTTCCGATAGGTTTCTTTTTATTAATCATAGAAAGTCTGGATCTTGTTAGAGTTTTAACTACAGCATCTACAGCTTCATCCTGTCCAATGATACTTTCTTTCAAAGTGGATTTTAATCTCTTTAATTTGCTGATTTCATCTTCATTCACGATATTTACAGGAATTCAAGTTTTTTCTGCCAATACATTTCCAATATCTTTAGCATCAATCATACTTCTTAAATGAGTAGGGATTGTGCTTTTATTTCTGATAGATTGTAATTTTTGTTTCAAATTCTCTTCTTTTTCCTTCAAATCTGCAGCGGTAAAATAATCCTGATTTTCAATCGCTTTCGTGATTTTTTTCTGGATTGATTCAATTTCTTTTTCAGCTTTTTGATAATCATCATTTACCTCCAATTTTTCTTGCATAGTAGACTTTCTAGCACAAGCTTCATCTAGAATATCTAATGCTTTATCAGGCAAATGTTTATTTAAAATATATCTCTTACTTAAATTAATAGCAGCAGAAATCGCATCAGGAGAAATCTGTACTCCATGAAAATCTTCATAAGTTTTTTTAAGTCATTCAATAATTAATTGCGTATTCTCATTATCTGGTTCATTTACTACTACTTCTTGGAATCTTCTTTTCAAGGCTGCATCTTTTTCGATTACTTTTTGGTATTCATCAAAAGTTGTAGCTCAGATTAATTTTAATTTTCATCTAGAAAGCATTGGTTTAAGCATTTGAGCAGCATCATTATGATCTTGTCCTCCTGCTCCAATAATTGTATGTACTTCATCGATAAACATAATAATGTTATTTGCAGGATCGATTGCTTCGTCTAGAATTGATTTCATTCTTGCTTCAAATTCTCCACGATATTTAGTTCCTGCAACTAAAGTTCCCATATCCAAAAGGAAAAGACGTTTTCCTTTGAGTTTATCAGGCACTTTTCATTCATTGATTCTTTGAGCTAATCATTCTACAATTGCAGTTTTACCTACTCCTGGTTCTCAAATAAGTAGGGGATTATTCTTGGTTTTACGTAGAAGTGTATAAATCACTTGATTGATTTCCTGTTCACGTCAAATAATTGGATCGATAAATCCATTTTTACATTCTCTGGTCAAATCTGTACCAAAATACTCTATATTTAGCTTTTTCTCTTCTTTCTTTTTGGTTGCAGTCCCTTTTGCATCAATATTTTCATCGTAATCTTGTCAGATTTCGCTTTCTACGCTATTTTCAGGACTTATTGCCTCATTTGCTTTCAAGAAAGCTTCTAATTCATTCAAGTTGTCATTAATATTTATCATAGTTTGTACTTTACTAGGATCTAAAGATATATCTTTGAAAATTTTACTCAAAATTTGTAAAAAAGCAAATACGCCACTGCGACGAGCGATAGGATTATTTACGAGCTTTTCGCAGTTCTCCATACATGCTTTCACGTTCACATTATCATCAATTAGTAGTCAAATTGATTGATTTCCATTGGACAAATTCAAAAAAGATGTACAAAATAAAAAGCAGAAATCAGGACGAGGATAATGCCGCTCTTTTATATTTTTCACGATTTCATCCAAAACTACTTTCTGAATTCTCATGCGATGTTCATTTGGAATATCTTTTCTATTTTTGACTATATTCTGAATCCATTGCATATAGTATTCATCCAGTTTTCTTGCATTATTGAATCATACAATTGATGAAAAAGTAGGGAAACATTTATCCTCCCTAATTACTCCATAGCTTCACCAAAAAATATGATCAAAATTTATTACATCTTGATTTTGAGCGATAGCGATTCATTGAGCATTCTCTAATGCAATTATTCCATCAGGTAGATAATCTCGCTTGATAATTGGTTGTTCTTTATTTTCGTTCCTCTCCATTTAATAAAAAGTAGCACCTAAAATCATTTCATGCTACTTTTATAAGATTATTTTTTAAATTTGCAAGGGGAATATGGATTTTATTCAGATTTATTACTTATTTCTCATGTGATTATTACTTCTCACTGAGAAATCTCATTCTGACCAGCTTGATTTATAAGTTGTACTTGTACAGAAGGAGTTTCTTTAATTTTTAGTGCCATAATCAACATCGATATACCATCAAATACAGTTGATATTCCGATACAAATTCACGCAAGAGTTCTAGCTTCGCTTTTGTCAGATACGGCAATTATTATAGCTAGAGCAAATAGCAGTCCTCATAATCCTATAATCAACCACCATAGAGGCTGTTGTTGTCTGCTATTCATTCAATATATTACCAGCATTATTCATCTAGCCAAAGCCCAGAGAGCGAATACCCATATCATAATAGTTCACACTAGTTGAGAATATGAAAAAATCAGTCAAAATCAGAGCAATGCTAATAAAAATCATCCAATTCAGAGCAACCAAACTAATGAACTATCTTTATTCTTGAATGCATTGATAATAGCAGAAATCCCAGAAGTAAATAAAAAGAATCCTAATATTATATCCATAAACTTCCAGAATACGCTAGGAGCACATATAGTTATAATTCAGAAGATTATTACTACGATAGCTAATCCCATCATCAATGAATGTGGCCAAGATTGTATTTGATTTTTATTTTCCATATCAACTTTAAAAAATAAAGTAAAATCCAAATAAAGCATAATAATTTCAAAAATAAAATCAAACATTTATTTTTACCCTTTTTACTTGCAATTCATACAAAAGTTTCTACAATGAATCATTGATGAAAATCAGATTTTTATTTTTGTTAACTTTGAAAATATCGTTATGACAACATTAGAGATGATGGATTCAAT
>Ga0310691_10006217_pt1 | contig 12795 bp, 7 predicted proteins | sample 176DNAGHGlowgp2_FD_203887 | JGI IMG/M metagenome (GOLD analysis project Ga0310691, IMG submission 203887) | Sheep rumen microbial communities from Palmerston North, Manawatu-Wanganui, New Zealand - 1766 DNA GHGlow gp2 (v2) (version 2) | ecosystem: Host-associated > Mammals > Digestive system >... | reverse complement strand
GGGTGTGGGGTTTGGGGTGGGGTCTGGGGGGTTGGGGGTCGGGGCCCCACCCCCACCCCCCCAATCCCCAATCCCCAATCCCCAAATATTTATGTTAAGTATTATTATATTTAATATATAATAAAATACCTATTAAATTTTAATTAAAAAATAATAATTAATAATTATTATATTATATTTATAATATTATGTCTAAAATTTTAAAAAATAAAAAATCTTTAAATACATATAACAAAAGATCATCTTTATCAAATTCAATAAAAAATTTACAAAAAAAAAATAATTTAATGTCAACTTTAAAAGATAATAATATAACTTTAACTCATTCAATTTCAATAAAATCTGAAAATTCATTAAATAAAACTTCAAGAAATTCAGTGGTTAAACAATCTGAATCTATATCAAGTTCTTTGTATCAACCAACTTCACCAAATAAAAAAATAGATTCTAAAAAATTATTAAAACGTAATTCTATATCTACTGTTAACGAAATATTAAAAAAAATTCCAAAAGAAAAAAACAGAGAAAAAGAGAAACATATGACAAAAGAAGAATATGCTAATTTAATTAAACCAAAATTTGAAAAAAAGAAAATAATTAAAAGAAATTCAGTAAATATGGACTCACATTTTTTATCAAAAAATCAAATTTTAAAACAATATGGTATTGATAAAGATTATAGTGATATGTATGGGAAAAAAAAATCAAAAAATATTGATGGAGTTAATTTAAAAGAATTTGATATAGATCCTGATAAATTACAAAAACGACAAAGTATGTTAACAAATGGAATAGATTATAATAACAATAGAATTTTAAATAATATATTTAGTAAAGATGAATCACTTGATGATAGTAGTAATAAAATCACAGAAAGCTCTAAAATAGAAGAAAAAGAAGAGGATTTATGGAAATTAAAAGAAAATAATATTTTATTAAGAACAAAATTTAATATTAGAAAAAAATTAGAAAATAAAAATAATTCTAATATTCATAATAATATTGGAAAATTACAATTGTTGAATGAAAATTTAAGAAATGTTTCAATAAATAATTCAAGTTTAAATAATTCCATATTAAATAAAAATATAAAAAGAAGTCATAGTTTGAATTTAGAACTTAATTTTGAAGATGAATTAACTGATAAAGAAAAAAATAAAATTTTAAGAAAAAATACTTTTGATAGTTATAGAATAAAAAAAAATATAATAAATAGAATAATAAATAAAAAATTTTTCGAATTAAAAAAAAATAATACTGAAAAAACAACTCTTTTGGCTTCAAATAGATATACAACTTTATCAACAAGCAGTAATTTAAAAAATTTTCATGAAAAAAATTTTAAAGGTCTTGATAAAACAAAATTTGAAACAATTGAAGCAAAATATCATAAAATTAAAAAAAAATACAATATATTAAATTTATCTTACCCAAATATAGAAAATATTTTTTTTTATGATTTAAAAGAAAAAAATAATTTATTATTTAAAAATAAAAGTTATGATATTCTTCCTAAACATTATAAATTATCTTTAACTAAAGATTATTCTAATTATCCTATTCATAATAAAATAAAATTTAAAAAAAATAACAAAACTTTTGATGAAAATAATATAAAAACTATTAAATATAATAGATATATGGGTTTAGCTGCAACAAAATTATTATTTAATTATCAACCTAACCAAAAAAATTCTTATTATTATCAACGAAATTATTTTTCACCTGAAATAAAAAAAATATATCTACAAAATTTTAAACATAGAAAGATAAAAAGTAATATTAATTTATTAAAAATAAGTAAACCTAATATAAAAACTAGTGATTTATTACAAAAACAAAAATTTTATAGATATAATCCAAATTCAATTAAAAATATAATGAATCCTAATTTATTAGGATATAATATAAATTTTTTTAAATCAAACAAATATTAAAAATTATTTATTTTCTTAATTTTATTTAATAATAATTAATTTTTTTTTAAAATGTAAATAATATAATAATAATTCAATAATTATAAAATAAATAAAATAAATAATTATTATTTATACAAATAAAATATTTTTAATAGCAGTATTTATAAAAATTTTAATTTTTATATATAAATTCAAAATAATGAAACTTTACAAAATTTACAAAAATAAGTTATTCATTTTTTAATAAACTTTTATTATTTTTCATCATTGCTTTAAATTCATCATAACTTATTAATCCATCACCATTAACATCTACATCTTTTATTATACCTTCCACAATTTTATTTGTTGAATAATTATCTTCATTTAAACCTAATACTTCTCTTACTTCATCTGGACTTAAACTTCCACTATGATCTTTATCAAAAAAATCAAAAGCAGATTTTAAATTTTTTTCACTTACTAAATTTTCATAATCAACTGTTGCTCTAATAAATTCTTCAATACTAATTTGACCAGAATTATCTTGATCAATAGTCTTCATTATTTGGTCAAATTCACTATCAGTAATTTTATCATTAAAAAATTTTTTATATCCTTTTTTTAATTCATCTTTACTTAAAAGTCCTTCACCAGATTCATCTAATTCTTTAAATATTTCAGTTAATTTTTGAATCATTTTATTATTACCCATTTGATGCACTATAAATGCAACACTAGCTTGATGTAACTTTTGTTTACTGGCAAATGTTTGTAAACAATTTTTTAAAGATAATTTATTATATGTTTGATTTTTTTTAATAGCATTATTAGTTATAAATGGATGCTTTAATGCTTCTTGAGCTGTTATTCTTTTACTAGGATTTTTTTCTAATAATTTTATAATTAAATCTTTTGCTTCATCAGATACATTATTCCATTCATTTCCTTTTAATTTAACTTCATTTTTTTCTATTTTAGAATAAATTTCTTGTGAATTTTTACCATCAAATGGAGGATTTCCACCTAATAAAATATATAATATTACACCACAAGACCATAAATCACATTCATTAAAATAATTTCCTTTTAATACTTCAGGAGCCATATAAATAGGTGTTCCTACACGTTCGGTTAAAGGTTTTTTTCTACTAAAAAGTGTGGCTGTTCCAAAATCTACTAATTTTATTTCAATTTCATCTTTTTTATTACTTACCATCATATTTTTTGGTTTTATATCTCTATGTACAATATTCATTTGATGTAAATAACTGACAAAAGAAAAAATTTGTTTCATTATATTAGAAGCAGTTACTTCATTATAATATTGTAAATTACATATTTGTTCATATAAATCTCCTCCTGCAACGTATTCTTCAACAAAGTACCAACAATATTCAGAGGAAAAATATTCATATACTTTCATTATATTAGGATGATCTAATTTTCTTAAAATTTTAATTTCATTTAAAATTTTTATATCTTTTTTTTTTACCATTTTAATGGCATATGTTTTTCCAGATACTCTATGACGTACTTTAAATACTTTACCATATGCACCTTCACCTATTGTTTCTAAAGGCACATAATATTTTATTATTTCTTCTTTATTCTCAGAAACTAATAAATCATTATATATTAAAATATCTTCTTCATTTTCTGCATTTTTATTATTTTGTGTTAAAACTTGAGAAATATTTTGAGATGTAAATGTATTCTGTGTGATGACTTGCTTTTTATTTTCAATTGTTTTAGAGTTTTTATCACTACTACAACCCATTTTAAAAATAAAAATTATATAATTCTAAAATATATTATTTAATTATCTGACGATTATTTAATTTTAATAATGGATAATATTTCCTAAAAAAAATAAATTAATAATTAAATATAAATAATTATAAAAAAGCTATCTAATTATATATGATAAAGATTCATTTGATTTATGTGTGTATATAAAAAATAAAAAAATTATTTTTTTGTAAGAGGGAGTTTTTGGTTTTATATTTAAATATTAATTAATTATTAAATATTAAATAATATAGATTATTTAATTAAAATTTTTATTAATAAATATTATATAAAATTAAAAAATATAATGTAAATAATTAAATATTGAATATAATTAATAAATTATTAATATATAAATCTAATTAATAATAAATATTTTTTTAAAATTAAAAATAAATAATTTACAGAATAATTTTTAATTTTCAATATTAGATAATTTAATTTTATATTTTTAATATAAATTAATTTTAGTCTTTAAAAAAATCAAAGTAATATTTATAAATTATTTAGAATATATTTAAATATTTTCAAATTGTAAAATATTATTCATTAAAATTTATTTATTAAAATTAAATATCATAATTTATGTTATTTTTAAAGAAAATACACGAATATTATTTTTAAGATATGACCTTTCATTAATTATTTTATTAAATATATTTCGAATATAATCATTTTTAATTACTTTTTTTTCACTTTTTTTAAAATTTTTAACATAACTATTTTTTTCATTAAATTTAAAATAATTGTGATAATCTGTAATAAAAAAAGAATTTTTTATATTACCTTTTTTTGAGATATTTTCAATAATTGGCTCTTTTTTAATCAAAACTTTTTTTTCATAATTTCTTGAAAAATATTTTATATTTTCATTAAAACCATTTCTTTTAATAGTATCAAAATATTTTCTAACATCTTTTCTTTTCTTTTTTTTTTTTGATTCAAAAGTAACATCATATTTATTATTAAAATTACTTAATGTATTAAAATAAAATATATCAAATAATTCTTTATCATTATCAGTAAAATATTTTTTTCTTGGATTATGTAAAGTAATATAATTATTTGTTAATTGAACTTTAGGGAAATTATTAGCATAACTAAATTTTAATTTATTTAATTTGTTAAAATTTCTTGATATTTTTGCACTTTGAGGTCGTAAAAATTTATTATCTAATAATAATTTTTTTTCAATTTTATTTCTTGTTGAAGGTAAATCATTTATAATATCTTCATTTGTATTTAAATTATTTGAATTTGTATAAACTTTACTTATTGATAAATAATCTGTTAAATCAGTTTGTAAATTTTGGTTATTATATTGCATTAAATCAAAAGAAGTCTGAATTTGTAAATTCTTCGACATTTTATTTAATAATATATTTTAAAATTAATTAAAATATTTTTCTAAAATAAATATATTAAATATTAATTTATTTATTCTATTGTTAGATTAAAAATCAAAAATTAAAATAATAATTAATATATTTTACATCAAGCAAAATAAACCAAATAATATTTTTTTTAAAATAAATTATATCTATGTTTTTTAATTTAAAATAATTTATTTTTTATATTCAATAATAATTATTTTAAATAAAAGTAAAAATATTTAAAATAAATAGAAATTATCCAGTGAAATATATTTTTATAAATACAAATTTATTTAATGGAATTAGATAATTCTATAATTGAAAATTATAATTCCTTAGAAAGAGAAAATAAAGAAAATAATGATTTTTACTTTAATATCTTTGAAGATAATAAAAAAATAAAAGATACAATGGACACATTAAATAAAATTTTTAATTCAAATGAAAATACTCTAAATTCTAAATTATACGAAAAAGATAAAGAAGAGGAGGAAATATTCTTGAATAAAAAAAGGAAAGAAAAAAAATTTACAATTAGTAATGAAGTAAAAATTGAAGAAAGATTCGATTATAAATTAAAAAAATTTAAAGTAAAAATAGGAAACCATTTAATTAGAACTTTAAAAATATACGCTAAACCATTACATATAAAATTCTATAAATTTAATTCCATTAAATTTAATTCAAATGTAAATTATTCGAACAATAAAGCATGGTTAAATTATAAAATTAAAACACTATTAAAAAAGTTTGATAATAATGAAAAAAAAAATTTCAAAAATTTAGAAAAATTAAAAAAAAAAAAAGATACGAAAGAAAAAACTAATTTATTATATTTATTAAACTTAACTTATGAAGAGTATATAATGAAAAATAATTTAAATGAAAGTAATTTTATAGAAATAATCAAATATACACCAGGATATAAAAAAAATAATAAACAGTAGTTATATATTTATTTATATAATTAATTATATTAATTTATCGAAAATATATTTTTATAGATATAAAATATATTCAATAAAAATTTAAATTAAGTATCCACCTTATTTTTAATAATAATGAATCTAAATTTTATTTGTAAATAAATTATGTTTGATTAAATAATTTTTTTAATTATAATAAAATTTATAAAAATAATAAATATCATATTTAAAATAGTATAATAAATAAATATTTTTTTTATTATTTAAAAATTAATAATTTTAAAATTTATATCAAGAAACAAAATTTATCAGAAAAATATTTTTTGTAAAAGATTGAAATTAACTATTAGATTAAAAAAATTAAATAAAACAAATCTTTTATTCAAATATTTATCTTAATGGGATATTAATTTAAGGTGTGTTTTAATTAAAAAATTAAAATAGTAAATTAAAAATATATAATTATATTAAATGAATGAAAAAAAATCTTTTTTTTAAAAAATGTATCATTATTTATTATTTTTTATAGCATTTATTTAATTAATTTAAGATATTATTATCATTTGAATAAAATATATAAAATTATAAGCATTAATTTATTATTTATCAAATAAATTTATAAATATTAAAAATTAATTATTTATTATATAACTTCAATTAATCAATTATATAAATAAAAAATGCAAGGTAGTGATGAAGATAAAAATAATATGCATAATAAAGGAAAAAAAGCCACAATTGTTTATGATTTAAATCCTTCTTCTCAATTACTTTTTGAAGATGCTTTAAAAAAATGTTTAAATAAATATGGAGGTAAAAAAGTTCCATTAAAATCTCCTTATGCTCCTCCTTTACACAATAGTCCATTTGGAGACTTTCCAAAATCTTATTTACCAAAAAAAAATTCTGATTATAATTTAGTTGATATTGAATCTCATCAAGTTGCTAATGCTTCATCAAATTATCCAAATAATAAACATGCCAAAAAAAAATTAGTATCAACAACTGCTTTTTCATCATTAAGTAAAGTCACAACAGATAAACCACCTAAAGCAGGTGCATTTGCTCCAAGAAAAATTCCTGTTAGTGAATTTAGATTACATTATGATAGAGGTGATCTTCCAGTATTAGTTAAACATGAAAGAGGAACTAGTATAAAATGGAAAGATGAATCATTTGATAAATTTAATTATCAATTATATCTTCCAATTTTTGTTGATGGAATAAGAGAAGTCGCTGACCCTTATAGATTTATTGCAATTAGAGGAACATTTGATTTATTAGATCATGTTAAAGACAACATTGTTAAAATTATTCCTCAATTAATTTTACCATTAAAAACTGCTTTAAATACTAGAGATGTTGATATTATTGCTGTTACTCTTAAAGTTATACAAAAATTAGTAAAAAGTTCAGATTTAGCAGGTGAAGCTTTAGTTCCATATTATAGACAATTATTACCAATATTTAATTTATATAGAAATTATAATAATAATTTAGGAGATATTTTTGAATATGGACAAAGAAAGAAAAAAACATTAGGAGATTTAATTCAAGAAACCTTAGAGGTTATGGAATTGAACGGAGGAGATGATGCATTTATAAATATTAAATATATGATTCCAACATATGAATCCTGTGTTTATGATATAAGAGGATAAATAATTTTTATTTTAAATATATATTTTAAGAAATTTTATTTATTTCAATAATGAAAAAATATTAATTAATTTAAATTTTTATCAATATATTTTTTATATAATATTTAATTTTTTTCTTATAATAAATTTTAATAAATATATGAATTAATTTAAGTTTAAAAGTTTAAATTTAAATTTATTTTATGGAAAATTCTGAAATTAAAAAAAATGATAATTTAAAAGAACTAAATAATAATAAAGAAAAAATTGAAAAAGAATTTTATGGAGAAACTGTAAGATATATCTCAAGGTATTTTTATGATAAAATTGAAGATTTAATAAAATATATAAATAATGAATTATATAATTTTATTAAAGATGATAATGAAAATGTTAAAGATAAAAAAGAATTATTTAATATAATGAGTAAATTTCTGGAAAACCAATTAACTAATTTTAAAAAAAATTTTGATAAAGGAGAACTTGCAATGAAAAAATGTTTAGATTTAGATATGAATTTAATAGAAAAAATAGAAAATAATTCTAATAATATTGTTGAAGAAGAAAATAAAGAATTTAATGACTTAAAAAATAATTTTATTAAAAATATTCATGAAAATTTAAAATTAAAAATAATGTTATATTTACAAGAAAAAATATTAAAATTTAGAAAAGAAAATTATGGTGGAAATAAAGAATTAGAAAATAAAATAAATTTATTGAAAAAAGGTTGTGAATTTAATTCAAATTCTTTTGAAGTATTAGATGAAAATATAAATATTATATATAAAAATCTTCAAAATTTAAATAATGAAATATAATTTCTAAGATTTTTTCAAAGAAAATAATATAAATAAATAAATAAAATAATATATGTAATTATTTAAAACAATTTATTACTAATTTTTTTAATTTGTTTAAAATAATAATATTATTATAAATAAATTTTTTAAAAATTATAATATTATAATAATAATAATTAATTTATAATATTATAAATGAATTTTAATCATGTTCCAGCATTTGGATTTGGTCATTCTAAAAAAAACCAATTTGAGCGTACAGATCGTTTATATACTCCAGGACCAGGTACATATGCACCAAGAACTTGGGGAAGACATATGCCAACTTGGAAAATAGGAACAGAAAAAAGAGGTTTTCGTTTAAAAAATTTTACACCTGGACCAGGTGCTTATACATTATCAGGGAGCTTTCCTAACGGCCCAAAATATTCTATGGCATCAAAAGCAGGTAAATTTGATCCTGCTAAATATAATCATAATCCAGGACCTGGACAGTATCAACCACAATATAGAAGTGGAAGTGCAAAATATACAATGAGAAGTAGACCAGTGAGTAGAAGTATAGAAACAACACCAGGACCTGGAAACTATAATATAAGAACTGATAAATCATTGCAAATCCCAAGTTATAAATTTGGAACAGAAAAAAAAGATGGTTTAAATTTAGCACAATCACGTTATGTTCCAGGTCCAGGAAATTACGACTATAATGCAGATAGTATAAACCATAAAGCACCTAAATTTAGTTTTGGTAAAGAAACAAGAGGAACTCAAATTAGACCTAAAACTCCTGGACCAGGAGCTTATAATTCAAAAACATATATCGGAAATGAAGGGCCAAAAATAAGTATGTCAGGAAAATTTGGTTACGATCCAAGTATGGGAGATCAAAGATATGTTCCAGGACCTGGACAATATAATTCAAATAATTATGGATATTTACGTCTTAAATCCCCTTCATATAAAATTGGAACAGCAAAAAGAGGAGGATTATATAATTCAGTTGATAATCCTGGTCCAGGTCAATATTCTACAAATCATGGTATTAATTTTACAAGACCAAAAACACCATCATGGGTCATAGGAACAGGTAAAAGAGGTCCTTTAGCTTTAATTGATAAAAATAATCCTGGTCCAGGAAATTATAATGTAAGCAAATCAATAGGTTCTGGTGCCCCAAAATATTCAATGACTGGGAAAGGAAATTATGGATATATTATAAATTCAAATCCAGGACCAGGACAATATTCTAATAATATGAAAAATAAAACACATTATCCTGCTTGGAAAATTGGAACAGGAAGTAGAGAAGATCAATTAAAACGAGTAATAAGAGATGGATATCCAGGTCCTGGTAATTATGATTTTATTGGTAAAAATATTAAATTAGGACCAAAATATGGATTTGGTACAGAAAAAAGAGGAAATCTTATAAAAAGTGATACACCAGGACCAGGACAATATCATATTCCTTGTGCTATAGTTGATGTTAATGACTATACAAGAGAAAGTGGTAAATTTGATCCTAATTTTAGATATATTTAATTTATATTTTTTTATTTTGAAATATAAATTTTATATTTATTTATTCTTTTAATTTAAATTTTATATAGATAATTAATTTAATTAAATATTAAACTTTATAATAAAATAATATGTTAGATGTAACTACAACAAAACGTCCAAAATCAATATTAAAATTAGATTTATTAAAATGTTTTGGAGCAGATTTTCAATTAAATATTAAAGACCCTTTATTTTTTGCAGGAGAAAATGGAAATGCTATAATTTATCCAGTAGGTCATCATATTGGAATAAGAGATATATTTGTCAGGGAAGAACTTCGAAGAAATGATATAATGTTTATATATAATGATGATGATGTCATTAAAGTAACATCAATGAATACAACTAAAGATTATTCACTGTTATTAGTTTGTGAAAAAAAAAAGAAAAATAGCTTAATTAGTATATATAATTTAAGTAAATTAAATTTTCGTTCTATTCAAATTTTTAAACCAAAACGTAAAGTAATATCAAGTATCTATAGTGAATTTATATATGCTTGTTTTTCAATAGATGGAAATTATATAGCAAGTATAGGAAAAGTATTTGATTCTAATGAATTGCATGGAATAATTTGGGATGTCCAAATTTTTCAATCATATAAAGAAGATAATTATAAACCTAAATGTGTATTTAGTTTACCAAATGGAGTGACTAAAATAACTATAGAAAATAAAATAATTTGCACTTCAGGAGAAAATCATTTAAGTTTTTGGTATATATATGAAAATAGTGTAAAAGAATTTAAAGGAGGAATAAAAAATTTAGATTTAAATATATGCAATTTTGTTGATCATGAATGGCTTAATATAAAAAATCCTACTTTAGCTGCAATTACTGAACAAAGAGAATTATTTATTTTTGAAGGATATAATGATAATAACAGTAATTTAGCTAATTTAGCAAGAAAAGATGAAGAAAATAAAGATGATGAAAATAATTATTCAGTTCATGTTGAAAAATTTATAATTAAACAACATTTGCAAAATATATTCAATTCTGAATTAATAATTCCTAATTATATAAAATGTTTTAATAAAGGAATAATAATTGGAAGTACTAAAGGGCATTTATTATTTGTTGAAAAATTAGTTTCAGGAGATTCAATAACATTTACTCCAATTAGATATACTAAAAGAGATAAACAAGCAGGTGTTACAGGAATAGCCGTAACTCGTGAACAGGAATATATAGCAGTTGCCTATGATTCAAATGAAATCGCTTACTTCAATATTAAAAATATTTTTGATAATTTAAAAACTATAAACTTTGAATTAAAAATGAGTTTGGTATGTGACGGATTTCATCAAGGAGCTATAACATGTATGGATGTTGCTTTACAAAGACCAATTATAGTTACTACATCAAATGTAGATAAAACTGTTAGAGTATGGAATTTTTTAACAGGTCACTGTGAATATTGTAAAATTATATTAACTGAAAAAGAAAAAAATCAAGAAAAAGAAATGGATATTTTGAGTGTTGCTATTCATCCAAATGGTTATTATCTTGCAATTAGTGATAGAGAAATGATAAGATTTTTTCACTTATGTTATAAAGAATTAAGATTTTATAATAATGATAGTACTGTAAATGAAACACCTAAAAATGATTGTCATTTACTTAAATTTTCTTATGGTGGTCATTTATTAGCTGCAGTTAGTGGAAAATTATTATATTTAATTAGAAGTTACACAAGAGAAACTTTAAAAACTTTTGAAACTCCTCATACTTCAAATATTGAAAAAATATTTTTTCACGAACAAGATTATTATATTTATACAGTAGGTAGTGATGGATTGATAGTTGAATATAATTTATTTAATTTTCATATAGAAAAATTAAGTAATAAAATTATAACATATACAAATGGAGCATTTAATTACTTAAATAAAAATCAAACAATAATTAATTCAGTTGGAATTGAAGGAGGTGATCGAAATATAATAGGTGAAATATTATGTACTGATGTTGAAAACACATACAAAAATTTAGAAGCTGAAAACTTTAATTTAAATAACACAAATAGAACAAATGAGTTATTTTTAACTACAGTTGAAAAAACTTTAACTGCTATATGTAATATAAAATCAAAAAGATTTGATATTGGTTCATATGCTACAGGAAGTTCAGATGGATATATAAGTTTATATCCCTCTCTTTTAATGTTAGATACTAAAGGAAAAAATAACCCAAATTATGTAGCAAAACCATGGAAAAGTGTTAAATCTCATCGAAATAAGATAACAAATATTATATATAATAGAGACACCAATTTATTATTTTCTTGTGGAGAAGATGGTAATCTTTTTATATATTGTATTCATGAATTACAAGATGGTGAAAATTTATCATATGATGATAATACTACTTCAAAAATAAATCAAATAACTTCTATATTAGATGAAGGATTAGGTGAAAATGTTTTATATCCTTTAAGTAATATATTTGTTCAAGAAGAAGAAATATTGAATCAAAATAATTTAATAAATGAATATAAGAATCAAGAAGAAAAATTAAAACAAGAACATGCAAATAAATTAAGAGAAAGAGAAATAGAATTAAATAAAAAAAGAGAAACTGAAAGTAAAGAATTAAATGAAAGATTAAGTGAAGAGAAATTAAGTAAAGAAGGAATAATTGAACATTATAAAGAACAAATAAAACAAATAGAAAATGAACATAGACAAACATTAATAGAAAAGGAAAAGCAATATACAGAAAGAATAGATCAAATGAGCAATACTATACATGATTTAAACAGTAAAATATTTTCATTAAAAGCTGAACATGAAATT
>Ga0310691_10006216_pt1 | contig 12796 bp, 11 predicted proteins | sample 176DNAGHGlowgp2_FD_203887 | JGI IMG/M metagenome (GOLD analysis project Ga0310691, IMG submission 203887) | Sheep rumen microbial communities from Palmerston North, Manawatu-Wanganui, New Zealand - 1766 DNA GHGlow gp2 (v2) (version 2) | ecosystem: Host-associated > Mammals > Digestive system >... | reverse complement strand
AGGGGGCGGAGGGCCAGGCGGCGCGGGAGAGGGCGAGGGTGTCGATCCAGGGGCCCGGGACGTGGAGGGGGGCGGCGGCGCGGAGCAGGGTGCGCTCGGTGCCGGCGTTGTGCGCGGCGACGGGGCCGGCGAGTCGCGGGGCGAGCGCGGGCCAGAGCTCGGGGAGCGACGGCGCGGCGGCGAGGCGGTCGCGCAGCTGGGCGTGGCGGCCGGGGGCGTAGCGGTTGAAGGGGCGGGTGGGGTCGATCCGCAGGAGCGACTCGAGGCGCTCGGCGCGCCCGAGGCGGTCGCCGGGCGCGCCGTCCTCCGCGGCGGGGACGGCGACGAGGCCGACCTGCCAGGGCTCGTTGGGGAGCCCGGGGACGGCGCCCGTCGTCTCGAAGTCGATGGCCGTGAAGGCGAACATGGCGGGGCGCGGCCGCCGGGCCCCTACTTCACGACGGCGAAGGGCGCGCCCTTCTGCACGGTCTCGCCGGTCTTGACGAGGAAGCGCACCAGATGGAGAGGCCGCTCGGCCTTGATCTGGTTGAAGAGCTTCATCGCCTCGATGATGCAGAGCGGGGCGCCGGCGCGGATGTCCGTGCCCTCCTCGGCGAGGTTCGGGGCGTTGAGGCCGTTGGAGCGGTAGAAGGTGCCGGTGAGCGGGGCCTTGAGCGTCTCGCCCTCGGCGGGGGCCGGGGGGATCGAGGGGGGCGGGACCGGGGCGGGGGCCGGGGCCGCGGGGGCGCCGCCGCCGTTCGTGAGCGAGACGTTGACGTCGCCGCGGCGGATCACGAGCTCGTTGATGCCGAGGTTCTTCACCGTGGCGAGGAGTCCCTCCAGCGCGGGGTAGTCCGCGGGGGCCATGAGCGGCTGGGCGGGGAGGGAGATCGGCGCGGCGTCGACCTTGCGCTTCCTCTCCTCCTCGTCGGCCGGGATCGGCGGGCGCGTGGCGGGCGGGGTGGCGCGCCACTGGAAGTAGGAGAGGGCGGGCTCGGGGAAGAGGCAGTAGGAGAGGATGTCCTCCTCGGCCTTGATGAGAACGGGGTCGACGGCGTCCACCGCGTGCGGGAGCATGGGCGGCAGGAGGTCGGCGGGGCGGCCGGTGACGGGCTTCTCCCGGCCGAGGATCTTGCGGGCGAGCTTCGGGTCGATGGGCCCGGGGGCGTGGCCGTAGAGGCCCTTGACGTAGTTCTTCGTCTCCTCGGCGACCATCGCGTAGCGCTTGCCGGCGAGGACGTTGAGGACGGACTGCACGCCGACGATCTGGGAGGTCGGGGTGACGAGGGGCGGGTAGCCGAGGTCGGCGCGGACGCGCGGGACCTCGTCCATCACCTCGCCGATGCGGTCGAGCGCGCCCTGCTGCGAGAGCTGGGAGCGGAGGTTGGAGATCATGCCGCCGGGGATCTTGTGGCGCAGGATGCCGGGGTCGATGATGTCGTGCATCCGGTGCGCGGGCTCGCGCATCGGGCGGAGGCCCTTGAAGTAGCGGTTGATCTCGGCGATCTTCTCCATGTCGAGGTTCGGCGCGACGGCGCTGTCCGCGAAGATCGCGGCGATCGTCTCGACCGGGGGCTGGGAGGAGAAGCCGGCCATCGAGGAGATGGCGCAGTCGACCGCGCCGGCGCCGGCGAGGACGGCGGCGAGGTAGGTCGCCGTGGCCATGCCGGAGGTGGCGTGGGAGTGGATCTGGATCGGGATCGAGATCTCCTTGCAGAGCGCGGAGACGAGGCGGCGGGCGTCGAGCGGCGCGAGGATGCCGGCCATGTCCTTGATGCAGATCGAGTCGACGCCCATCTGCTCCTGCTCCTTCGCGATGCGGACGAACTCCTCGATCGTGTGGACGGGCGAGACGGTGTAGGCGATGGTGCCCTGCGCGTGGGCGCCGTACTTCTTGATGAACCGGACCGACTTCTCGATGTTGCGGTTGTCGTTCAGGGCGTCGAAGGTGCGGAAGATGTCGATGCCGTTGCTCGCGGCGAGCGCGACGAAGCGCTCCAGCAGGTCGTCCGGGTAGTTGTGGTAGCCGAGGACGTTCTGGCCGCGGATGAGCATCTGCAGCGGGGTGTTCTTCGCGTGGGCCTTGATCTCGCGGAGGCGCTCCCAGGGGTTCTCGCGGAGGAAGCGGAGGCAGACGTCGAACGTCGCGCCGCCCCAGCACTCGAGGGAGTAGTAGCCGGCGGCGTCGATCGTGTCGATGATCTCGAGGATGTCCTTCGTGCGGATACGGGTGGCCCAGAGGGACTGGGGCGCGTCGCGGAGCGTGGTGTCCGTGATGCGGAGGGGGACGCGGTTGCCGAGCAGGACGGCGTCGTCGATCGGGGCGACGCGGCGGGGTCCGGGGGCGGAGATCTTCTTCGTGTTTTTCATGCCTTCACTGCCTTCTTCGGGTCGAAGCGGCCCATGGCCGAGAACTTCTTGAAGCGCTCCTCGACGAGGCGGTCGCCGACGGGCACGTTGATGGCGAGGTCGGCGAGGCCGTCGAGGATCGCCTTGCGGACGATGGCGATGGCGCGGGCGGGGTTGGCGTGGGCGCCGCCCTCGGGCTCGGGGACGATGCCGTCCACGACGCCGAGCCTCAGCAGGTCCTTCGCGGTGATCTTCAGCGCCTCGGCGGCCTCGGGGGCCTTCGCGCCGTCGCGCCACAGGATGGAGGCGCAGCCCTCGGGGGAGATGACGGAGTAGACGGCGAACTGGAGCATCAGCACGCGGTCGCCGACGGCGATGCCGAGCGCGCCGCCGGAGCCGCCCTCGCCGGTGACGATGGAGAGGATGGGCGTCCGGAGGCCGGCCATGACCAGGAGGCTGCGGCCGATGGCCTCGCCCTGCCCGCGCGCCTCGGCCTCGAGGCCGGGGTAGGCGCCCGCGGTGTCGACGAGCGTGACGACCGGCAGGCCCCACTTCTCGGCGAGCCTCATGAGGCGGTCGGCCTTGCGGTAGCCGTCGGGGTTCGCCATGCCGAAGCGGCAGGCGATGCGCTCCTCGGTGGTGGTGCCCTTCTGGTGGCCGAGGAGGAGGAAGCGGGTCTTGCCGATGCGCGCGAGGCCGCCGAGGATGGCGGGGTCGTCGGCGACGAGGCGGTCGCCGCGCAGCTCGAGGAACTCGTCGCACATGCCCTCGGCGTACTGGCGGGCGGTGGGGCGGCCGGGGTGGCGGGCGACCTGGACGGTCTGCCACGGGGTGAGGCGGGCGTAGAGGGCGGAGGACTCCTTCGCCAGCTGCTTGCGCAGCCCGGCGAGGGCGGCCTCGGCGGTGGGGTCGCCGCGGCGGCTCTTCGCGACGAGCTCGTCGATCTTGTCGCGGAGCGGCTGGAGGGGCTTCTCGAAGTCGAAATCCATGGCGGGGCTCCTACTTCATGCGGAACGCGAGGAGGCTCGCGAGGTAGCGCTTGAGGTCCTTGCGCGGGACGATGGCGTCGACGAACCCGTGCTCCATCTGGTACTCGGCGGTCTGGAAGTCGTCGGGCAGCTTCTGCCGGATCGTGGTCTCGATCACGCGGCGGCCGGCGAAGCCGATGAGGGTGCCGGGCTCGGCGATGTTGACGTCGCCCAGCAGCGCGTAGGAGGCGGAGACGCCGCCCGTCGTGGGGTCGGTGAGAATCGAGATGAAGGGCAGGCCGGCCTGCTCGAGGCGGTTGAGCGCGGCGCAGGTCTTGGCCATCTGCATGAGCGAGAGGATGCCCTCGTGCATGCGGGCGCCGCCGGAGGCGGAGACCATGACGAAGGCGCGGTTGAAGTCGATCGCGTGCTGGATCGCGAGCGCGATCTTCTCGCCGCAGCCGGTGGAGAGCGAACCGCCGAGGAAGCGGAAGTCCATGACGGCGAGGACGACGCGCGTCCCCTCGACGTCGCCGGAGCCGGTGACGACGGACTCGCTGATGCCGAGCTTCTTCACGGCGGCGGCGGCCTTTGCGGCGTAGGGGCCCTTGGCGTCGGAGAAGGACAGCGGGTCGGAGGGGACGATCTCCGTCCCGAACTCGCGGAACGTGCCGGGGTCGACGAGAAGGCCGATGCGCTCGCGCGCGGGAAGCCGGTCGTGGTGGCCGCACTTGGGGCAGACCTTCAGCGCGGCCTCCCACTGGTCCTTGTAGACGTGGGCCTGGCACTTCGGGCAGAGGTGCCAGAGATCGGGCAGCGGAGGCTGCTCGCGCGCTTCGGTTGACTTGGTGAACCAGCCCATGGGGGCGAATCCTTCCTTTTTGGGTGGGAAAGGGGGCGGATTATAGGCGCCCGCTTTCGCGAGAGCAAGCGAAAAGGGCGGAGGAAATCGACCGAAATGGTACGATTGGCCCGCGGGGCGCGGCGTGCGGCGGGGCTAGCGGCCGCGCGCCCAGCGGCGGAGGGAGGCGGCTTCTTCGAGGAGGGCGGGGTAGTCGAGGGAGAGGAACCGGCCGTCGCGGTAGAGCTCGCGGCCGTCGACGACGGTGAGGCGGTTCTCGAGACCGGTGGCGGCGTAGACGGCGTTGGAGACGATGTCGTTCACGGGCTGGAGCCCGGGGAAGGAGAGGTCGAGGGCGAAGAAGTCGGCGCGGAAGCCGGGCGCGAGGGTGCCGACGAGCGGGTCGCCGATCGCGGCGGCGCCGTGGCGCGTCGCCATGTCGAGGGCGCGGCGGGCGGACATCGCGGCGGGGTCGCCCGAGGAGAACTTGCCCAGGATCGCGGCGAGCCAGGTTTCGCGGAGCATGTTCTGGGCGTTGTTGGAGGCGGGGCCGTCGGTGCCGAGGGCGACGGGGAGGCCGGCGTCGAGCATGCGGGGGACGGGCGCGGCGCCGGAGGCGAGCTTGAGGTTGGAGGCGGGGTTGTGGACGGGGACGCACCCGCGCTGGCGGAGGATGGCGACGTCGGCGTCGTCGACGTCGACGCAGTGGAAGAGCGCCGTGTCGCCGCGCAGGATGCCGAGCCCGTCGCAGTAGGGGATGGGGCGGGCGCCCCGCTCGGAGAGGCAGTCGGCGGTCTCCTTGCGCGTCTCGGACATGTGCATGCCGAAGCGCCAGCCCAGTTCGTCCGCGAGGTCGCGGCACGCGCGGAGCAGGTCCGGGCCGGTCGTGTAGACGGCGTGCGGCGTCACGGCGCCGCGCAGCCGCGGATGGCCGCGCCAGGCCTCGGCGTTGGCGCGGATGCGGTCGAAGAGCGCCTCGCGCGTGGCGCCGCCGAGCTGCGGGAAGAAGCGGGTGACGTTCTCGCCGATGACGCCGCGCACGCCGGCGGCGTCGGCCGCGGCGAAGACGTTCTCCTGCAGCATGTACATGTCGTAGAACGCCGTGCAGCCGGTGCGGATCATCTCGGCGAACGAGAGCAGCGCCGCGGTGCGGAGCAGGGCGGGCTCCCAGCGGGCCTCGCGGGGGAAGACGTCCTCCTGCAGCCACGCGAAGAGCGGCTTGTCGTCGCCGAGGCCGCGCAGGGCGCTCATCGGGACGTGCGTGTGGGCGTCGATCAGGCCCGGGAGGATCGCCGCGGCGCCGAGCGGGCGGACCTCCGCGCCGGGGTGGCGCGGGAGGACCTCGGCGGCGGGGCCGGCGTCGGCGACGAAGGCGCCCTCGACGGCGAGGGCGGCGCCCTCGACGACGTCGCGTGCGTCGTTCTGGGTGACAAGCCAGTCGGCGGTGTAGATCGTCATGGCGGGGGAGGGGGGCGGTGGGAGGGAACGGGCGCGGCTAGGCGCCCGGGGCGAGGCGCTCGACGACCGTGGCCCAGACGGCCTCGGCGACGGCGTCGGCGGGGGCGGTGGCGTCGATCACCGCGAAGCGCTCCGGCTCCTGCGCGGCGAGCTCGAGGTAGCCGGCGCGGAGGCGGCGGTGGAAGTCGAGCGGCGCGCCCTCGATGCGGTCCTTGCCGCCGGAGCGGGCGAGGGCGCGGGCGAGGCCCTCCTCGACGGGCAGGTCGAGCAGGAGCGTGAGCGCGGGGCGGACGGGGCCCGTGGCGAAGTCGTTCATGCGGCGGAGCGTGGCGACGTCGAACCCGCGGCCGTAGCCCTGGTAGGCGAGGGTGGAGTCCGTGAAGCGGTCCAGCACGACCCAGTCGCCGCGCTCGAGCGCGGGGCCGAGCACGTTGCGGCAGAGCTGGGCGCGCGAGGCGCAGAAGAGCAGCGCCTCGGACTCGTCGCAGAGCGGTTCGCGGGCGAGGTCGTTCTGGAGCAGCTCGCGGATCACCTCGCCGGTCGGCGTGCCGCCGGGCTCGCGCGTGGTGAGGACGCCGATGCCGAGCGCGCGGAGGCGGTCGGCGAGAAGGCGGGCCTGGGTGGACTTCCCGCCCCCCTCGGGCCCCTCGAAGGAAAGAAGCTTTCCGGCCATGGCAACGCTCCCCCGCAGGCTAGGCGCCGCGGACGGCCGCGGCGGCGCGCTTGAAGCCCTCGGCCGCGCCGAGGATGGTCTTCTCCTCCACGCAGAACGCGAGGCGGACGTGGCCCGCGAGGCCGAAGCCGCGGCCCGCGACGGCGAGGATGCGCTCGGCGAGGAGCGCCTCGACGAACTTCGTCTCGTCCTCGCACGGCGACTTGGCGAAGAAGTAGAACGCGCCCTTCGGGAGGAAGAACTCGACGCCGGCGGCGCGGAGCTCGTCGGCCATGAGGTCGCGGCGGCGCCGGTAGATCCCGGCGTCCACGCCCTCCTCCGCGCAGCTCTGCAGGATCTGCTGCCCGATGGCCGGCGCGTTCACGAAGCCGAGGATGCGGTTGGCGAGGATGAGGCCGCCGAGGAGCTCCTCCGCGCCCTCGACCGCGGGGTTGACGGCGAGGTAGCCCACGCGCTCGCCCGCGAGCGAGAGCGTCTTGGAGAAGGAGCCCACGACGACCGTGTGCGTATAGGCCGCGAACATCGACGGGATCGGCGCGCCCGTGTAGTTGAGCTGGCGGTAGGGCTCGTCGGAGACGAGGTAGATCGTGCGCCCCAGCTCCGCCGAGCGCCGCGCGAGGACCGCGCCGAGCGCGGCGAGGTCCTCCGCCGGGTAGATCTGGCCGGTCGGGTTGTTCGGCGTGTTCACGATGACCGCGCGCGTCTTCGCCGAGATGGCCTCGTCGATCGCCGAGACGTCGAGCGAGAAGTCGCCGGGCTTCGTCGGGACGGGCGTGAGGACGCCGCCGAAGTTGCCGACGTAGTTGCCGTACTCGACGAAGTAGGGGGAGGGGACGAGCACCTCGTCGCCGGGCGAGAGGACCGCGCGGAAGAGGACGTTGAGGCCGCCCGCGGCGCCGACGGTGACGACGACGTTCGCGGCGGGCGTCTCGACGCCCTGCTCCCGGGAGACGAGGCGCGCGAGCGCCTCGCGCGTGGCGGGGTAGCCGGCGTTGGGCATGTAGCCGAGGGCGAACGGCCGGTCCGCGGCGGCGGCGACCTTCTCGAGCGCGGCCTTGACGGCGGGCGGGGGCGCGAGGTCGGGGTTTCCGAGGGAGAAGTCGTAGACGTTGTCGGCGCCGAACTTCTTCTTCAGCTCGATGCCCTGCTCGAACATCTTGCGGATGGCGGAGCCGCCGGCGACGGCCCGGGCGACGGAAGGGGAGAGGAGAGTGCTCATGGGGAGGAGGAAAGGAGGGGAGGGGTTCCGCGGGGCGGGCGACGCCCGCGGTGAAGGGAGGATTGTACCAGACCCCCGCCGAAACGCAACGGAAAATCGCGGCGCGGCGGCGCGGGGCCGGGCGGGGCGGGCTATTCGTCGTCGGATTCGCGGAAGAGCGCGGAGGGATCGTCGCGAAGGCGCGTGGCGAGCTCGTCCAGCGCCGTCGTGGCGTGGCGCAGCGAGTGCATCGTGCGGTCGAAGACGGGGGCCTCCTCGTCGAAGGTCGTCCGCATCGAGATCGCGGACGCGTTGGCGTTGGAGACGAGCGAGGCGAGGTTCGAGGCGGCCGCGGCGAAGTCGACGTCGGAGAGCTGCGAGGCGGCCTTCTCGAGCAGCGCGGAGAAGGTCTTCCCGATGCTCGGCGCGGCGGGGATGTAGTCCAGGTCGGGCGTCCAGGAGACGGGCAGGAGCCGGTTTCGCGCGGCTTCGGAGACGACGTCGAGGTCCAGGTAGCGCAGGCCGGTGATGCCCTGGCTGCGGACGTTGACGCGGAGGCCCTTCTCGACCAGGTCCGCGACGGTCGGGGAGCCGTCCTGCCCTTCGGGAAGGAACTCGCGGCGGACCGTGAAGACGATGCGCGTGTAGCGTCCCTGGCGCAGGCCTTCCTCGGTCGGGGGCGGCGCGTAGGCGCCCCAGACGAATCCGATCGACTCGACCGTGCCGACGGGCACGCCGCGGAACCGGACGGCGGATCCGGACGAGAGCCCCTGCGCGGACTCCTCGATGTAGGTTTCGAAGCGGCGCGAGCCGCGCGCGGTCCGGAACGCACCGAACGCGCCGAGCAGCAGCACGGCGAGCACGGCGGCGAGCGTCACGAAGACGCCGTTGGCGACATGTCGGGAAGCACTCATGTGCGGTCTCCTTCCGCCCCGGGGGGCGAACGGTGGAAGAACTCGCGGATTTCGCGATGGTCGGGATCCTCCGCGAGCTCGCGCGGCGGTCCGATGCGGAGCAGCCGCCGCTCGGCGGCCGAGAGGTAGGCGCAGCGGTCCGCCACGCGGAGCAGGCTCGGCAGCTCGTGGGAGACGATTACCACGGCGGTGCCGTCCGCGTCGCGGAGCCGAAGGATCAGCTCGTCGAGCCCGGCGGAAGCGACCGGGTCGAGTCCGGCGGACGGTTCGTCGAGGAAGAGCAGCGGCGGGTCGAGCGCCATCGCGCGGGCGAGCCCCGCGCGCTTGGCCATCCCGCCGCTGATCTCGGAAGGGAGGCGGTCCGCCGCGCGGGAGAGCCCCACCTGCGCGAGGCGCAGGCGCGCGATCTCGCCGATGGCCTCCTCGGGAAGGTCCGTGAATTCGCGCAGGGGCATCTCGACGTTCTCGCGGAGCGTCATCGACCCGAAGAGGGCGCCGCCCTGGAAGAGCGCGCCGGTCCCCCGCAGGATGGAGTCGCGCGCCGCCTCGTCGGGCTCCCGCCCGGCCTCGGCGAAGGGGCGGCCGCCGATCTCGATGCGGCCCTCGACGGGCGGGAGCAGCCCTTCGAGCGTGCGCAGCAGGGTGCTCTTGCCGCAGCCGGAGCCGCCGATGATCGCGAAGATCTCCCCCGGCGCGACCTCGAAGCCGATGCCGCGCATCAGCGCGCGGCCGCCGTAGCCGACCGCGAGCCCCTCGCAGCGCAGCGCGGGAGGGGCCGGGGGCGCAGGCGGGGCGTCCGTTCCGGAGCCTTCGGCCCGCGACGTGCGATCGGAGGGGAGGGGCATGGCGCTAGACCCCCAGGAGGTTGCAGAGGACGGCGAAGACGCCGTCCGCGAGGGCGAAGGCGAGGATGCCGCCGACGACGGCGCGCGTGACCGCGCGTCCGACGGCGTCGGACCCGGCCCCTGTCGAGAGGCCGCAGTGGCAGCCGACGCCGCCGATCAGCAGTCCGAAGACGGCGCCCTTGAAGAGCGCCACGGGGAGGTCGGTCGCGTGGGAGAACGAGAAGGCGTTCGTCCAGAAGGTGCTCCACGGGTAGTGCATCGCGGCGACGACGACCCCGCCGCCGACCAGCGCGGCGCCGCCGGCGAAGAGTCCGAGCAGCGGGAGCGCCGCCGCGGCCGCCGCGACGCGCGGCGCCGCGAGGTAGCGGACGGGCGGAAGGCCCATCGACCGGAGCGCGGCGCATTCCTCGTCGACCGTCATCGTCCCGAGCTCCGCGGCGAACGCCGAGGCGGTGCGTCCGGCCATCACGATCGCGGCGACGAGCATCGCCAGCTCGCGCACGACGGCGACGCCGATGAGGTTGGCGACGTAGACCTCCGCGCCGAACATCCGCAGCGGGAGGGCCGACTCGAACGCGAGGATCAGCCCGAGCAGGAAGCCGACGAGCGTCGCGACGGGGAGCGCGTCGGGCCCCGCCGCGCGGAAGGCGCGGGCGAACGCCTCGCGGCGGAAGAGCGCGGGGCGGACGAAGCCGAGCGCGAGCTCCCCGACGAAGGCGAACGCGTCGCGCACGGGATGCGCGGGGCGGCGCTCGCCGGCGCCGCCGTCGGTCCGGTCGGGAGGCGGGGCCTCCAGCGCCGTGCGGAGCGTCGCGGCATGGCCCGGCGAGAGCCCCGAGACCTCCGGGTCGCGCCCGGCGGCGCGCGCGCCGCGGACGAGCCGGACGAGCGCCGCGAGCCCCGCGCCGTCGCAGGGCGTCCCGGGCTCGACCTCGATGCGGAGGGGTCTGTCCCGGTCGCGGGCGAGATCGCGGGGCAGGGAGGCGAGCCGCGGCCAGAGGTCGGGCAGCGCGTCGCGCGTCAGTCCGCCGCGCAGCACCACGCGCCCCGGCTCGATCGAGAGAGGGGGGGCGGTCCGCCGTGCGGCGGGGGAGGGCGCGGGGAGGGATTCGGTCATGACGTCCGCAGATTACCACATCTTCCTTCCTCGCCGCAACGCCTTTCCCCGAGCCGCTCCGGGCCGTGATTCGGACCGGGCGGCTCGCGGCGTTGCACGTGCGGCGGGGGTTGTGGTATGATGGGCTCCGTTGCACGTGCGGCGGCGCTTCCGCCGCGTTCCTCCGCCCCCTCCCCAAGAGCCAAAACCCCACCCCACCCCAGTTCGACCGTCTGGTCGACGGCGCCGTCCGCGCCGTCGCCTCCCTCGCGCGCATCCGCGGCGACTTCGAGCGCGCCGCGGACCTCGTCGTCGGCGCCCTCCGCGCCGGCCGCAAGGTCCTCGCCGCCGGCAACGGCGGCAGCGCCGCCGAGGCGATGCACCTGGCGGAGGAGCTCTCCGGCCGCTACCACGCCGACCGCCGCGCCCTGCCCGGCCTCGCCCTGTGCGCGGACGGCACCGCCCTCACCTGCATCGGCAACGACTTCGGCTTCGCGGACGTCTTCGCGCGCCAGGTCGAGGCCTTCGGCGCGGAGGGCGACGTCCTCGCCCTCTTCACCACGAGCGGCCGCTCGGAGAACCTTCTGCGCGCCGCCCGCGCCGCCCGTGCGCGCGGCGTGCGCGTGCTGGCCTTCACCGGGCGCGGCGGCGGTCCGCTCGCGCCGCTCGCCGACGTTCTGCTCGACGTGCCGGACGCCGATGCCTCCGCCCACGTCCAGGAGGCCCACCAGGTCCTCCTCCACGCCCTTCTTGAACACGTCGAGGCGGCCTTTCCGCCCGAACCGGGGAACCCCGCATGAACCGCACGATCCTCCCGCTCCTCGCGGCGCTCGCCGTCCGCCTCTCCCTCCTTCCGTCCGCCGCGGCGGACGCCTCCGCCGGCGCCGCCGGGGCGAGGCCGTTCCAGATCTCCCTGCGCGCCGACCGTCTCGAGTTCGTGCGGGGCGAGGCCGTGACGGTGAGCGGCACCATCCGCAACGTCTCGCAGTCCGCGTTCGTGGTCGACGACTACGGGCCGTATCTGGCCAACACGGTCACGGTGTACCTCCGCAACTCCGCCACGGGCCGCCTGCTCCTGCCGCGCGACGGCGCGCCGCGCTCGGCGATTCCGACGCTCACGCTGCTGCCCGGCGAGACGCGCCCGTTCTCGATCGCCCTCGCGGAGTCCTTCGATCTGCCGCCCCAGGGCCTCTTCCAGGCGACGGTGGTGGTGGCGCGGGGCGAGGAGCAGGTCGCCTCGTCGCCCGTCGCGTTCTCGATCGTGGACGGCATCGAGTTCGGGGCCGCGTGGCACGCCCGCGCGGCGGAGCCCGACCGCCGCCTCCGCTACGCGCTGCTCTACTGGGAGCGCGACAAGCACGAGAGCCTCTACCTCCGCGTGACGGATCCCGCGGGGGGCGACCGCGTCCTGGGCTTCGTCTCGCTCGGCGCGCTCGTCCGCGTCGCCGAGCCGACGCTGCGGTTCCTCCCGGGCGACGTGGTGGAGGTCGTCAACCAGATATCCCGCGACCGCTTCGCCCGCACGCGGATCGACGCCTCCGGCCCCGAGCTGCGCATCCTGGACCGCGACGACCGCTGGCTCAACCCCGAGGCCGTCGCCGAGCAGGTCAAGACGCGCATGATCTCCGACCGGCTCGACCGCGCCGACGCGGAGAAGAAGGAGAAGGAGGGCGGGTTCTTCTCCCGCCACAAGACCCGCACGACCATCCCTCCCGCCGACACCTCCCTCGCCCCGAAGAAGTAGTTCCCCGTTCCGATTCCGCCATGTACATCCGCCCCAAGAAGATTTTCTGGACGCTCGTCCTCGTCCTCGCGCTGCTCTACGTTGGCGCCCACTTCGCCATCCGCACCTCGTGGGTGCGGGGCCAGGTCCTGCACGGGCTTTCCGTGCGCACCGGGTACGCGGCCTCCGCCTCGGAGGTGCGCTTCACGCCGGGGCTCGCGCTCTCGTTCAAGGACTTCCGCCTCGAGGCCCCCGCCGCCGCCGGCGCCGAGGCCGCCCGCGCCGTCGTCGAGGCGCCCTGGCTGCGCGTCGGCCGCTGCCGCGGCGGCTGGGCCGTCCGCGCCCCGCGCGCCCGCCTCGCCGCCTACCGCGAGGGCGGCGTCTGGACGCCCTCGCAGGCCACCGGCGCCGAGGAATGCCCCGGCGCGTGCGTCTTCCCGCGCATCTCGACCGCCTTCGGCAATCTCTGGCTCGACCTCGCCGACGCGCAGGTCTCCTTCGTCGACGGCGCGGAGACGACCGCCTTCGCCGGCGTCTCCTGGACCCGCGCGCCCGTCCGCATCCCCGGCCGCCCCGGCGCCGTCCAGAACCGCCTCTCCTGGCTCAAGGGTCCCATCCGCGGCGACGCCACCGCGGAGATGGCCGTCCGCGGCTCCGACGAATGGTACGAGCTGCCCGGGGGGATCGCGCGCCTCGCCACGCAGGGCGCGCCCGCCGCCGCCGCCGGAGAGAAGCCACACGCAGAGAGCGCA
>Ga0310691_10006215_pt1 | contig 12796 bp, 13 predicted proteins | sample 176DNAGHGlowgp2_FD_203887 | JGI IMG/M metagenome (GOLD analysis project Ga0310691, IMG submission 203887) | Sheep rumen microbial communities from Palmerston North, Manawatu-Wanganui, New Zealand - 1766 DNA GHGlow gp2 (v2) (version 2) | ecosystem: Host-associated > Mammals > Digestive system >... | reverse complement strand
CAGGGCGATAACCCCGGATGTAAAGCATGAGATCAAGGATGGTCAGAAGATAACCATCGGAGACATAGATCTTATCGTACGGATATCTTTCTGTTAACTGATGCCGTGCTCTTCCCTGAGCTGGGCAAGGCGTTCCTTCTGGAAATCATTTCCCATGAGTTCGATGAGGTGCATGCGTGCCTTGGATCTGGCGAGCATATTGATGGAATCTGATGTCATCTCTATGCCCTGCTCCTTCTTAAGGCGCATCTCTTCTTTGATCTTGCCTGAAGCATCGATATATGCATTGACTATACGGCTTATGACTATGTCTTCAGGCCACTCGGCAGAGTTGCAGATTATGAGAACGCGTTCACGTGTGATCTCCGCATATCCCTCGGAACAGGAGAACATCGTGATCTTCCCGTCATTATGGATCCTGCATACACCGGGTTTTAAGGCAGCAACAAGAGGCGAATGTCCGAACATCACACCGAACTCGCCATCAGACGAAGTGACGGTGATTATATCGACCATATCATCGTAGAATGTCTTATACGGCGTTACTACTACGAGACGTATCTTGTTACTGTTCGACTCAGCCATGGCAGATCTCTTATGTTGTTTCCTTATATGCCTTGATCACATCATCAAGGCCGCCCTTCATAAAGAAGCACTGCTCCGGGATGTGATCCAGCGAACCTGATATGAGTTCACCGAACGCCTTGATCGTCTCTGATACAGGAACATATCTGGGTTCAAAACCTGTCGACTCAGCCGTAACGAAGAATGGCTGGGACAGATATCTCTGAACCTTACGGGCTCTTGCAACAGTTACCCTGTCGCTCTCCGAGAGTTCTTCCATACCGAGGATGGCGATGATATCCTGAAGTTCCTTATATCTCTGCAGCATCTCCTGAACCTTACGTGCAACAGTATAGTGCTGGGGACCGACGACGCTCTCCGTTAAGATCCTCGAATATGACTCGAGGGGATCAACTGCAGGATAGATACCGAGCTCTACGACGGATCTGGACAAAACGATGTTTGCATCGAGGTGGGCAAATGTCGTGGCAGGAGCAGGGTCAGTAATATCGTCCGCAGGAACGTATACTGCCTGGATCGATGTGATGGAACCTGACCTAGTTGATGTGATCCTCTCTTGAAGCTCGCCGACTTCGTTAGCAAGTGTCGGCTGATAACCGACGGCTGAAGGGATACGTCCGAGAAGAGCCGATACCTCTGAACCGGCCTGTACGAATCTGTAGATATTATCGATGAAGAGCAGAACATCCTTCTTCTTCATGTCACGCAGGTATTCAGCCATCGTAAGACCTGACAGCGGTACTCTCATCCTCGCACCGGATGTCTCATTCATCTGGCCGAATACCATGATTGTCTTGTCAAGGACTCCCGATTCCTTCATCTCATTCCAGAGGTCGTTGCCTTCACGGCTCCTCTCACCTACACCGGTGAATACAGAATATCCGCCGTGCTCGGATGCGATGTTACGGATGAGCTCGAGGATAAGGACAGTCTTGCCTACGCCTGCGCCTCCGAACAGACCGATCTTACCGCCCCTGCTGAAGGGAACGAGAAGGTCTATTACCTTGATGCCGGTCTCGAGCATGGACTCGGCAGGATACTGCTCGACATATGAAGGTGACTTACGGTGGATGGGCCAGTAATCATCAGCCTGCAAAGGTCCGAGATCATCTATCGGATTACCGAGTGCATCGAACAGTCTTCCTGCGATGCGGTCACCGACCGGAACCTTGACCGAAGAACCGGTAGAGACTGCAGGAATGCCTCTCATAAGTCCTTCCGTAGCATTGAATGAGACGCATCTTACAACACCGCCGCCGCGCTGCTGCAGAACTTCAGCAACAACTACAGGCGAGCCTTCGATTATGCTGCCGTCCTCACTGATCATTGCCTGGTCGGGAACGATCTTAACGGCATCGTTGATCTTGGGGATATCACCCTTCTCAAATTCACAGTCAATGACCGGTCCTACTATCTGAACTACTCTTCCGACTGCCATAGTCTTGCACTTCCTTTACAATTAAATCTCTTTTACCTGCTCGGCTCCGTTAACGATCTCGGTAAGTTCCGTCGTTATCTTCGCCTGGCGGGCACGGTTGTTCATAAGTCTAAGCTTCTTCATCATGTCTTCTGCATTATCAGTCGCATTCTGCATGGCCGTAAGCCTTGCCATCTGCTCACTCTGATAAGCATCCACCATAGCACCGTACAAAACGGCATTAAGGTAAGTATCGATAAGATAATCAAAAACAGCTCCGGCATCAGGGAAATACTCGATCGGGTCATCATCTCCAGTATTCTTCTCCCTGACATCCACGCCTTCGGCAACGATATTGTTCGCTGTCTTGATATCAACGGGAAGGATCCTGACAGCTACCGGAACTATTCCCTTGCCGGGCTTGTTCCTTGTATAAAGAAGATATACCAGATCGAACTCATGATTGAGGAAACGCTGCTTGATCATAACGCTGAGATTCCTCGCCTGGTAGAACGTGGGTTCCGCGATCGGGAACGAGAAATCCCTGTCCACGTTATAGCCGTTATGGATGAGTTTCTCACGCGCAGGCCGTCCGAGCACGTAGAGCTTATACTCTGTACTGATGTTCTTCTTAACATTCTCGAGTATCTTCTGGTGAACATGTTCTTCTGCCATCTTGACCATGTTGTTGTTATAAGCGCCTGCAAGCCCCTGCTCACCGCTCAAAACGAAATACCCGATCTTCCATGTCTCGCCTTCCGTCTTCTGCTTCAACTCATAGAACGGGTTATTGATGACTCCGGCACTCTGGCGGATCTCCTGCATGCTCTCCGCACATCTTGCCCAAAAAGGATACATCGACTGCTTGAGCTGAACGGATCTTCTCATCTTGGCCGAGCTTACGAGCTGCATCGCAGATGTCATCTGACTGATGTCATTAACACTCTTGATCCTCTTCTTGATGGCATTGAGATTATCCATGTCATTCCTCTTCAAGATATTCTATATGCTCTGCGATATAGGTATCCTTATACTCCTCGAAAGCGGCGTCTATCGCAGCCTTCGTCTCATCGTCAAAAACGCATGTCCTCGTGATCTTCTCACAGATCTCAGGCCTGGTCACATTGATGGTGTTGATGAATCCTGTATAGAACTCCCTGATATCCTCATGTGCGAGGAAGATCATCTTATCAGATGTTGCGATATACAGGATCGTAACCTGCTCAGCCATCGACCACGGAGCAAACCTGTCCTGCTTAAGAACTTCATTGAGAACGATGCCTCGCTTGAGCTGGAGCTGCGTATTCTCATCCAGGTCGGATCCGAACTGGGCAAATGAAGCCATCTCACGTGCCTGCGCGAGCGATATCCTCAAAGGACCTGCAACTTTCTTCATGGCTTTGGTCTGGGCTGCACCGCCTACACGCGATACGGACAGACCGGCATTGATAGCAGGTCTCTGGCCGGAGAAGAAGAGCTCCGGAGCCAGGTAGATCTGACCATCCGTGATGGATATTACGTTCGTCGGGATATAAGCGGAGATATCATCTCCCAAAGTCTCGACGATAGGCAGAGCCGTGATGGAACCTCCGCCAAGCTTGTCATTCAGCTTTGCGGCACGCTCGAGAAGTCTCGAATGCAGATAGAAAACGTCACCCGGGTAAGCTTCTCTTCCCGGAGGTCTTCTAAGGAGCAGTGAGATCGCTCTGTATGCCTGTGCATGCTTACTTAAGTCATCGTAAACGATAAGGACATCCTTACCGTAGTCGTACATGAATTTCTCCGCGATCGCGCATCCCGAGAAGGGAGCGATGTACTGCATAGCCGCAGACTGCGATGCGGATGAAGCAACGACTACCGTGTAAGCCATGGCACCGTGCTTCTCGAGAGTATTAACGGTAGATACGATATTGCTCATCTTCTGTCCGATGGCTACATAGACGCAGATGACATCTTCATCAGCCTGGTTTATGATCGTATCGATCGCAATGGAAGTCTTGCCTGTCTGTCTGTCACCGATGATAAGTTCTCTCTGGCCCCTTCCGATCGGAGTCAGTGCATCGATTGCCGTGATGCCCGTTGCCAGAGGCTTGTTAACAGGAGCTCGCTGGACGATGGAAGGAGCAGCGCTCTCGACAGGTCTTACTTCTGAATATCTTATGTTGCCGCCACCGTCGACCGCTCTTCCGAGAGGATCCACAACACGGCCTAAAAGGCTGTTGCCGACGGGAACCGAGAACGTCTCAGCTGTACGCTTGCAGAGCATGCCTTCGACAACGGTATCTTCATCCGTAAGTATGATGACACCGACATTCTTCCTCTCAAGGTTCATGGCGATGCCCAGCGCGCCGGAATTGAACATAACGAGCTCGTCGAGCATACAGTGCTCAAGACCCGTTACCGTTGCAACGCCGTCACTTACTGAAATTACGGAACCGACCTCGTCAAGAGTCGTAAGTGAATCGAAGGCTGCTTCGACCCTGTTCCTGAACTGCTCATCATCAAGGTTCCAGAGTTCCGCACTGTCAAGACTTACGGCGGATGTCTCAGGGAACTGGTTGAGGGCTTCCTTCAGGGTCGATGTTACAGTCTCCTTGAACGACTTGTCATCCACAACGCCGTCGGAATCAGCATGAGCCTTCATGAAGGAATTGATCCTTCCAAGCTGTCCCCTGATCGTATAATCGTAACGCATTCCGAGGAAATAGATGACAAAACCTCCGATCAGATCGGGGTTTATTGTTATATTGAGCCTGTATGCCGCGATAGCATTCTTTTCAGCGAAAGTCTCGGCGATCTCCCTGATCTGTTCTTCAGGTATGTCACCTGCGCTCTCGATACGCATGGCAGGACCTTTATTCTTCTTGATGTCCTTCTGAGGAGGAACCTTACTCATTTACCTTCACCTCTGATCCGGTGATCTCATCTGTATACTTCTTTGCAGAAGCACGGAGCGTGTTCTTGGGGACCGCGTCTCCCAATACTCTCTCTGCAACCTGGACTGCAAGGTCAGCGATATCATCCTTGAGTTCGTCAACGGCTGCCCTCTTCATCCTTGCAGCATCTTCTTCTGCTCTTGCAAGGATCTCGGCTGCATCTTCCCTTGCCTTCTTGACGATCCCGTCAGCCTGCTTCTGGGCATTCTCCCTGGCTTCTTCGATGATGCCGGAAGCTTTGATCCTGGCTTCTTCGATCTGCTTCTTGCTGTCTTCGAGATTGCCTGTTGCCTCTTCGTTCTTGTGTACGGCTTCATCAAGTTCGTTGTTGAGGCTCTCCTGCCTCTTGCCGATCATGTTGGCAAGCCTCTTGAATACAAACCTCTTGAGGATGAGATATGCGACGACAACATTGATGATGACACAAATGCCGGTAACAAGATATCCTGCCATCTGATCAGGCGACAGGATAGATGATTCCGTATCGAGTACAACTCTTAATACATCATTATCGATCATAATAATACTTTGAACTCCCCTTAGAATGTGAAGATGAGCAACAGTGCCACGACGAGTGAGTAGATCGCAACAGACTCGATGAATACTATTGCCGTGAGGAGCAATGTCTGCAGTTTACCGAAGATCTCGGGCTGTCTTGCACCTGCCTCAAGAGCCTTACCTGCAGCAATACCCATGCCAAGACCTGAACCGCATGCACCAATACCGATCGCAAGACCTGCAGCAAGTGCCGCCATACCCTTGGACTCTACTGCCAAAGCTGCAACAGCAGGTAAAACTGATACTAACAACTGACTCATAATCAAAACCTCCTTATAGACCGCACTTACGCTGCAACTGCGGAATCATCGATCACTTTCTTAGCTTCTTCCTTCTTCTTCCCCTCTTCAGCCGCCTCATGACCTACTTCAACGATCTCACCGATATAGGACATCGTAAGATATGAGAATACGACCGCCTGGAGCATACCGTCGATGATATCGAACCACAGTCCGAAGACGCCCGGAACGACTATCGGGATGACGATATAGAGGAATTCCATGAATACGAACGCTCCGAAAACGTTACCGAAGAGTCGGAGCGACAACGATACGGGCTTGATGAAGAAATCAAGCACCTTGAACGGCAGCAGAGCCTTCATGGGTGATGTGAGCGATGCCCAGAACCCCTTGACTCCGACAAAACGTATCGAGATATAGATGACATAGACGATGGCAAACAGCGCCATTGCTACAGGAAATGCGATATTCTTCGCAGGCGGAGAGATCTTAAACGTGGATATCACGTTGCATCCGCCGATTATGATGGCGATAGTACCTACCATGGGAGCTACCTTCTCAGCTTCCTTGCGGTTCATGCCGAACCCCATCGCCGTGCTGATGAGAAGATCATAGAGGAACCACATCATCGTCTGCTTCTTGTTAGGCCTTACAGACTCCTTGCCTGTAAGGAACTTGAACAGGACGATCATGATGATGGTCGCTATCACCATTACGATGATCGCGTCCGTGATAACGAACTCATGGCCGCCGATATTGAAATACTTCTTCCACTGGAGTATCCCTTCATTAATGTGTTCGCCGATATCACCTATCTTGATCTCCTCGATAAGCTTATCAACGAACGCACTCCAGAACCGCTCAAGCCAAGAATCAAATACCACTGCAAGCTGCATCGTGTTAATGAACTCCTATTATCTTATTCCCGAATATTTTACCGCTATTTCGGAAGTTTGGGATATACAAAATGCCCAAAATGTATAAGATCGCCGCTTATTTGAAATACTTTTCCTCCAAAGCCTTGATCTCGTTAACCCTGACGGCATGACGGTCGCCTGCGAATTCCTCTTCGAAAAAGGCATCCACGATCCCCAAAGCCACCTGATAACCTATGACTCTGGCACCTAACGCTATTACATTGGCGTCGTTATGGCATCTGCTCATCCTTGCCATGTACTCATTCGTGCAAGTTCCGCACCTGATACCCTTGTGCTTGTTTACGACAACGGCGATCCCGATGCCGGTTCCGCAGATCGCGATTCCCCTGTCAGACTTGCCGCTTGCCACGTCTTCTGCGACCTTGATTCCGGCTTCAACGTAATCATAGGGCACATCAGCAGACAGGGCGCCTGCTTCCTCGACCTCAAAACCCTTCGCCAGAAGGTGCTCCACTACTTTCTTCTTCAGATCATAACCTGCATGATCGGATGCTACTGTGACTCTCATAATTACACCTTCCGCTTGATATGCTTGAATTTCTTTGCCCCTGACGCATAATCGCCGACTATGTCGCCGTGGCCGATAAGCCTGTACTTATAAGATACGAGGCCTTCGAGTCCTACAGGTCCCCTTGCATGTATCTTGGATGTCGATATGCCGACTTCCGCACCGAACCCGTATCTGAAGCCGTCTGCAAACCTTGTTGAGCAGTTGACCATGACACTTGCGGAATCGACCGACTGCATAAACTTCTCTGCGAGTTCCTCATTCTCAGTGATAATGGCATCCGTATGTCCGGAACCGTAAGTATTGATGTGCTCTATTGCCTCATCGATACCGTCAACGACCTTGATTGAGACCTTGTAATCAAGGTATTCCGTGTGCCAGTTGCTTACTTTCTCGCAGTTGAACCTGCCTGCCATATAGTCATCGCCGTAGATCTTGACATTAGCCTTGGCAAGCGCGACCACGAGATGCTGCAGGAAGGAAGACTCCAATGCCTTGTCAACGAGGAATGTCTCCGTGCAGTTGCAGACTGATACATACTGTGTCTTGGCATCGATCGCCACCTTCAGCGCCAGATCCTGATCACAGAACTCGTTGAAATAAGTGTGGCACACGCCGTCAGCATGGCCTAATACGGGAATCGATGTGTTCGCCATGATGTACTGGACGAACTCATTTGATCCTCTGGGGATTATAAGATCGATGTAATCGCTCATCTTGAGCATCTCGTTAACGTCTGCTCTCGTTGTAAGGAGATTGAGCCATCCTTCAGGAAGCCCGGCCTTGACGCCTGCCTCATAGATGATGTCGGCAAGTGCCTTATTCGTGTTAAGAGCCTCCGAACCGCCCTTGAGGAATACACTGTTGCCGCTCTTAAGGCAGAGGGAAGCTATCTGTACGAGCGCATCTGGACGCGACTCAAAGATTACCCCGATAACGCCGATCGGACATGTAACGCGGTAGAGTTCAAGTCCGTCATCGAGCGTTGTATGGAGCGTCGTCCTGCCGATCGGATCCTCAAGTCCAACAAGGGCCTTTATGCCGCTTATGGAATCCTCGAGCTTCTCCTCCTTGAACTTGAGCCTCTTCTTCAAAGTCTCTGCACAATCGTTCCTGAGGTCTTCGTCATTTGCCTCAAAGATCTTCTTACTGTTCTTCTTAAGAGCATCACAGATCGCCAGAAGAGCCTTGTTCTTTGCTTCCTCATCCAGCGTTGCAAGCACGTGTGACGCCAATTTTGCCGATCTTGCTTCCTCTATCATTAACATTCCCTCCGGATCACTTCTTCACTGTGTTATCTATGATGAGATCTTTCCTGCCGATATCAGTAATGAACTTGATTATCTTATCCTTATTCACTGATGGCGTGGAAATGAAGTTCTTGCCCTCTTCCTTCGGGAGGATGAGCACTGTGTACCTGTTGATGATGACATAGAGGACCTTCCCCCACTCAAACCTTACAGTGTTTGTCTGGTTGGAAGCTTCCACATAGTCTTCGGTAAACTCGATGCTCCGGTCACCTGAACCCTGCCTGAACTTGTTGATCTTCGACTTGACCATGAATATGTAAGCGAGGCACATTACTGCCAGAAGCCCCAGAAATACTGCAACTATCAGGTACAATACCGTCTTGAAGAAGATGTACATTGCCATCATTACGGCAAACATCGCGAGGGAAACCCCGAAATAGATGAAGTACGGCGTGGACATCTTGCCTGCCTTCATGTAAGGGGTGTTCCTTACCTTCTTCATGTTCATTACGAGAAATAAAAGCTCTTCTATCATTGACCCGTCAGCAGGTCCGTGAAAATCAAATCTCATAAGACAAACTCCATAAACTCTCTTTTATCAGAACATCATTATAATGAATGTTCCCTGATTTGTAAAATCGTCTCCATATTTGTTAGTTATTTTTATATATGTTAAAATTTATATATATTTACGGAAGGTTTTTGGTATATGACGATATTTGAAGAAGCAGTCTGTTTTGCGACAGAGGCACACCAGGGAATGAGACGTAAGAGCGAGCCTAAGCCTTACATTATCCACCCGCTTGAAGTGGCTGTCATCGCCGCGACCATGACTGATGATGAAGAGATACTTGCAGCAGCCGTGCTTCATGACACAGTGGAAGATACCGGAACCATGATAAGCGACATCAAGAATAAGTTCGGACAGCGCGTTGCAAAGCTCGTATGGTCCGAGACTGAAGATAAGATTGATTATCTTCCCGCTGAAGCCACCTGGATGATGAGGAAGGAAGAATCCCTGAAGGTTCTGAAGGATACTGATGATAAGGCTGTCAAGATGGTCTGGCTGTCAGACAAGCTTGCGAACATGAGGTCCTTTTACCGCCAGTGGCGCGTTGTGGGCAATGATCTGTGGAATGATTTCAACCAGAAGGATCCTAAGATGCAGGCCTGGTACTACAGGACTCTGACTGCGTACCTGGCTGACCTTAAGGAATTTGATGCGTGGCAGGAACTGAATCAGCTTGTAAATACTGTTTTCGAGGAGGCAGACTGATATGATCGGTGAGAACTATACTTATGATTGCAACATCCTTAAGTTCTTCCTTAGGGGAAGGGTCGATTCAGCTAATGCTCAAGAGAAGGAGCAGGAGATCGGTGCAGCGCTTCAGACCGGACCTGTCGAGAACCTGATCATCGACTGTGAAGACCTCGAATACATTTCGAGCGCGGGACTTAGGGTTCTCCTGAGACTGCGCCAGAAGTTTGAGGATCTCAAGCTGATAAATGTATCTTCTGACGTATATGAGATCTTCGAGATGACAGGATTTACTGAGATGCTCGACATCTCCAAGGCATTCAAGGTCATATCCGTCGAAGGCAAGGAGATCATCGGCAAGGGCGCCAACGGATATGTCTACAGGATCGATCCCGATACTGTCGTTAAGGCATATAACAATCCCGATGCCCTTGATGACATCAAGAGAGAGCGCGAACTTGCAAGGACTGCTTTCGTGCTCGGAGTTCCTACCGCGATATCGTATGATGTTGTCAAGCTCAAGGAAGGCGGATACGGTTCCGTATTTGAACTTCTCGATGCCACATCATTTGCGAAGCTCCTGATCGACAAGCAGAAGACGCTGGATGAAGTCGCGAAGATGAGTGTTGACCTGCTTAAGATCATACACTCAACTGAGATCAAGCCCGGCACCATGCCGAGCATGAAGGCAATAGCGTTAGACTGGGCGGATTTTATCAAGGATCACCTCGATGAGGAACTCTTTGCAAAGCTCAGATCACTTATAGAAGAGGTTCCCGAAGACTATCACATGCTTCACGGCGATTACCATATCAAGAATGTCATGCTCCAGAATGGTGAATCCCTGCTTATCGACATGGATACATTGTGCTACGGCCATCCGATATTCGAGCTGGCGAGCATGTACAATGCATACGTCGGGTACCGTGAACTGGATCACCAGACATCCCCTTCCTTCCTTGGCATCCCTTACGAGGACCAGGTGGCGCTGTGGAATAAGATACTTCCTTTGTACCTTGGCACCACTGATGAGGCAAGGATAAGAGAAGTTGAATCCAAGGCCATGATAATCGGATATACGAGGATCTTCAGAAGGACAATACGAAGGATAGGCGTCGATACGGAATTCGGCAAGAAGCAGATCGCACTCTGCAAAGACTATCTTGGAAGACTCCTTCCCGCAACGGATACACTGACATTCTGATATAAGAGGTGGACCAATGGCAGACAGGAATAAGAACTCACAGATAATCGTAAAACTTTGCTTCAAGCTTCTGCCTATCCAGATATTGCTCGCTGCGGTACCGCAGCTCAACGGCTTTACGGCCAGCCTCTTTGCATCCAATTCTGTCGGCGCGGAAGCGATGAGCGCCATCGCCCTGTTCTTCCCTCTCCAGATGTTCTTCGGTGCCATCGGACTCATGCTGTTCGGCGGTGCGACGATCCTTGGCGGCCAGTATCTCGGCAAGAACAGAGTCGACAGGACCAGAGGGATCTTCTCACTGTCAGTCGGATTATCAATAGCCATCGCCATCGTCGCCATGGCTGCACTGATCATAATGTCACTGTTCGATCTCACCGGTATATTCACGCACGAGGAAGTCGTAAGAAGATACTTGAATCAGTATATGCTCGGTACGGCCATAGGTCTTATCCCCAACTTCCTCGGCCAGCTCCTGGCTGCGTTCCTCTCTCTTGAGAACCGTTCAAAGAGGACTACATTAGCGAGCGTTGTATATGTTGTGATCAACATCATATTGAACTACATATTTGTTGTAGTGCTGCACATGGAGGCATTAGGTCTCGCACTTGCTTCATCTATCGGTCTGTGGATATTCATGCTGATCGAAGCACAGTATTTCTTCACTAAGAAAGCGATCATCCATTTCTCCTTCAAGGGCATCAAGTTCGGCGACCTCAAGGATATCGTCAGGATCGGTATTCCCGGTGCTTTAGGCAACGGATATCAGACGATCAGGGGCATAATCGTCAACGAGCTGGTTAAGCACTCCATCGCAGGAACCATAGGTCTGTCGGCATTTGCCACGGCAAACGCGCTTCTGGCGATCGCATGGGCGATCCCGACGGGAATGCTCAGCGTATCGAGGATGCTCCTTTCTGTCAGCACAGGCGAGGAAGACAGACAGTCCGTGAGGGACATAATGAAGAACATGCTTATCAGATATACTCCGATCATGCTCGGCATTGCCGTCATATTATGTCTTCTTGCCCATCCGCTCACTCTCCTGAACTACAGTGACACTTCAAGTCCTGTATTCACGATGACAGTCTGGGCATACCGCATCATGCCGTTCTGCCTCCCGTTAGGAGTGATAAGCGCCCACTTCGTATGTTACGGACTTACGATGAACAAGACGATCCTCATCCACATTATCTCGATTGTCGACGGATTCGTAAGCGTCTGCTTCTTCACATGGCTCCTGCTCCCTGCTGCTGGGATCAACGGCCTGTACCTTGCAAATGTCCTGAACGGAGTAACATCATTCCTGATCATTGTCATCTACTCTGTCATTGTAAGGAAGAAGTTCCCGACTTCACTTAACGATCTTCTTGCGATGCCGGACACTTTCGGAGTGCCGCACGATAACAGGATCGATATCACCATCAGTTCGCTCGAGGAAGCAGAGGAGATATCGGTCAGGGTCCAGGAATTCTGCCTGTCCAAAGGGATCGACGAGAGGAAGTCCTACTTTGCCGCACTGGCCGTAGAGGAGATAGCGACCAACATGGTGCTTCATGGCTTTACCAAGGATAATAAGAAACATTCCATTGATATCCGTATTGCCTGCAAGGGAGAGAGAGTCATCATAAGGATCAAGGACGACTGTATCCCCTTTGACCCGGCGGAGAAGCTGGCGGTCATCAATTCCTCAGACGATCCCGCTAAGAATATCGGCATAAAGATGCTCTACAAGATCGCAGATAATATCAAATATAACAACATATTTGGCCTTAACGTGCATACGATCAAGTTCTGAGGAGTTTTCTACAAAATTGTTCAAAATGTTCAAAACTCTGTAGATAACTATAAAACAGTAATTTTGTTTTTTGATACCCGACAAAACCCGATTTTATGCACCCTCCCG
>Ga0310691_10006214_pt1 | contig 12798 bp, 15 predicted proteins | sample 176DNAGHGlowgp2_FD_203887 | JGI IMG/M metagenome (GOLD analysis project Ga0310691, IMG submission 203887) | Sheep rumen microbial communities from Palmerston North, Manawatu-Wanganui, New Zealand - 1766 DNA GHGlow gp2 (v2) (version 2) | ecosystem: Host-associated > Mammals > Digestive system >... | reverse complement strand
GATACATCTTACCACACAAATCTTTCCCGCAGAAGTGTCCAGCATTAAGGGCGTCCCCCTAATCTTCCTGTCCGATGATCAGGGTACCCCCTAAACTATGGGTGTCCATTCTGCTGGGTACAGTTTAAACTGGGCTTCAGAAAAAATACAAAATTCAAATTAAAAAGGAAATCTATCTTCAAACAATTTATTATAAAACTAAGGTGATTCGTGTTAACTATGTGTTTACAATTATTCAGCATAATAGGAGGCACTGTTGCGTTGATTGAAAAATTGAAGGTCACTTTTGCAAGGTAAAAACAGCATGAATAGGTGATGTTCACATTTGCAATAAGCATGGTATAAAATTGATTCGGTCATGTTCTGCGGAAAGCAGGTTGTATATGAGTCGAATCACATTATCCGACAGAGTAGCGATCGAAGCAGGTTTGTATGCGAAACTGAGTCTGAGGAAGATCGCAGAGAAGATTCAAAAGAGTCCGCGCTATGTATCCGAAGAATTAAAACGAAACAGCACAAAGATACAAGGTGTCCGTCCACATGGGAAAGATTGCTGGAACGCTACAGAATGCAAGAGGGTGAAGCTGTGCGGTGACTCTTTCTGCCAGAAGAGATGTGTTGCCTGCCAGACGGTAGACTGTCGGACAGTTTGCCGAGCATACAACAATTCTCCGTGCGTCAATCTGAAACGTCCGCCATATGTCTGCAATACCTGCAATCTCCGAAGGAAATGTAAGCTGGATCGTGCATACTACATTGCCCAGCAGGCCGATGCTATGGCGAGGAGGCGTTATTCGGATGCCCGAAGCAAACCGCATTTGCGCGGAGCAGAGATGGACGCACTGGATAGGCTCGTGAGCCCTCTGGTCAAGAAGGGGCAACCGTTGACCCACATATGTCTGACGCACGCGGATGAAATTCCGGTTTCTCAGCGCACCTTGTACAACTACATTGGAGACAGACAGCTCAGCATCGGGAATCTGGATTTAAGAAGAAAGGTTGGGTACCGACCACGCAGGAAAAAGAAGGAGCCCTCCGAGGCATTTATGAATCAGGAATTCCGAAAGACGAGATCTTATCTGGACTTTCTGGAATATATGGAAAAGCATCCGAACACACCTTACGTGGAAATGGACACCGTAAAAGGTGTGCGTGAAAAAGGGAAGCGCCTTCTAACATTGCTGTTTACCGAGCAGAACTTTATGCTGATGCTTCTCATGCCGGATGGAACAGCGGACAGCGTTGTGGAGCGGATCGACTGGCTGACCGGAGCTCTGGGATTGGATACCTTCCGCAGCCTGTTTCCAGTGATCCTTACAGATAACGGCAACGAATTCAAGCACACTCGGGAAATGGAGACTACCGAGGATGGAGAACGCAGGACGAAAGTATTTTACTGTGATCCACAAGCATCCTGGCAGAAAGCGCACATAGAAAAGAACCACGAGTATATTCGCTATGTGCTGCCCAAAGGCAAGTCATTGAGTGTTATAGACAAGCTATTTTGACCATACATGGCCGGACTATTATGTCTGGTATGCCGGTCCTATTATGTCGGTAATCAGAAATGCAGTAAAAAGCTGTATTGCCGCATATCGCTCCCGGGAAAAAAAGCAATAAACCCACCTCGGAACTACACTATGTCAAAATAGACCGGCATTGGACGGGTTTTCCGCCGAAACATGCTGTCTTCAATGAATATTATCATGAATATCATCGAAAGATCACATTAAACTGACGTATATCAATTCACAATGTCATTATACGCCGTCTATTATCTGACAAAATGAGGTGGCGGCAACAATTGAGCCCGTTTGAGCAGGATGACATGACGCTGCTGATGAGCCACATCAACAGCACCAAACGGGATAAGCTGGGTGGGAAATCTCCATTCGAGCTGTTCACTCGTCCGAATCACCAAAAGCTCATTACTGTGCTGGGGTTACAGGAGATACCGGCAGATGAGATCAATCTTACGCCGCGGCTTCTGAAGCGAAATACTTCCAAGGCATAGTTTTCCTTTGCTGGGCTTGCTTTCCATGCAGCAGCCAGGCGAAGCGCAGTCAAGGGTTTCCGCGCAGCGGTGCTTTGCACCCTTGACGGCGCTGAGAATGGCTGCTACCCTCCGCCAGCCCAGCGAGTCACCCCATTCATAGAAAGCGGAACGTGACCATCCATGCTGTCATGGCAGGGTGTCGTTCACTTTTGCAAAAACGTGATGCACCCTGTCCGCTTTGCTATGCTGTTTTTTATACACAACCGGCGCTTTTGACAGTGCTTCTTCTTGCAGCTAGCCCTTAAAACGCGCCGTAAGCCTTTGAATGATCTTGGTTGGTATATTTATATTACCTTCACTTCTTCATTCAACGGGAGGCACTGTTGTCTTACTAATGATAGATATTGTTGCCCGTTAAGGCAATTCTGTAAGTTCTGGTGAAAAGAATAATGAAAAAATTCGATCCTTCTCAATAAAAGGCTACGAAACTGTTGTAGACGGAGGCGTTTGCGGACTTTTTTCCCTCCAACATAGGTAGCAATATAGCATAGAAGAGAAAGCTGCACCTTTATTTTCTACGCGGTTTCTCATTATGCTGCTCGCGGCAAGAGGTCGAACAAAACTCCGCGTCGGCCTTGCCCGCGATAAACGGACGCTGGCAGTGACGGCAGATGCGCAGGGGGTTCTTCTCGTCCGTCAATGCCATGCTGAACAGAATCCTGATGTTCAGCATGAGCGAATGGAAATCCCAAACAAGCGTCGGATGCTCGCGGAGTTCCAGATGGTAGGTCGGGGTGTTCCCCTCAAAAGAGGCCATACCCTTGCGATACAGGTCAAGCGTCTCTTCGTCCAGCGTATCCTTATCGGTATAGTAGAGCTTGGCAGTCACAAGCGTGAAAGTCCAGTCCTTGAACGCGGAAACCAGCCAATCGTATCGCTCCCCATAATCCCGCATGAAGCTCATGACCATGGCCTGCGGATCATTGCGATACGTCGCCGCCAGCGCGATCATCTTGCGGTCCTCAATATCCCATACGGATTCCACGCCCTGCTTCTGAAAATCCGGCTCCCGAAAAGGGAAGAACAACCGGATGTAATCCTTCGTTTCCATCGTTTCGTCCGGGACATCCTTATTTTCTTCCGATCTGTCCGGTAAGAACTGATTCTTGTTGAAATAAACCTTCTCGTACTCAATAAAGCGCGGCGTCGTCGGCAGCGCGGTCATGATCCCCAGCAGACCATATCTACAGGCAAACGCGCGGATGGTCTCTTTGACTGCCTTCTCCGGCTCCCGGCGAAACAGCATCAGCCCAATATCCGCAGCAGCCAAAACCAGTTCCTCCGCGACTTTCATTGGGTCATAGGGTTTTGGCTCCGCGTCTTCCGTAGGTACAAGATATTCCTTCCCGTCAGGCGTTTTCTTCCATTCGTAATTCGAGTAGCGCACCCAACTGGCGCTTGTATGCTCAAAAAAGATCTTCATTCGGACAAGTCCTCCTCTTGCTCATCAAAGTATTGTTCTTTACTCCGGCTCCATTCTTGAAGAAATGCCGCTTCTCTGGCCCCCGGACTATACCCGTGATCCTGCATCTTCGTGAGCTGCTTATACATCTTCTTGTGAATCTTTCGGATCACGGTATCCCGCACCTTGCGGATGTTCCGATCCGTCTGGCCGCGCATGAGCGCCACATACTGAGGGCTATACAGACGCAGGAACAGAAAATAGAAGATCTCCTTATGCTCCTCTTTCAGACCCATGATGATCTGCCTCAGATACTCCTTGCCTGTGAGATCGTGCATCTCGTAGGGACAGTCAAATAAGAAATCCAGAAAGTCTCCCCGAAGCATTTGCCTCTCCATAGGATCGTTCCGCCAGAGGGGGACGAAGGACGAAGTGGCGTAATCCACCTGGTAGTCCAATGGGACGTCGCCGCGCAGCAGTTCGTGGTATCGCTCTTTACGTTCCCGGTTGGCGTCCAGCTTGTCCCATGTGGCATGGACGTTTTTGAAATCCTGTACTGTACGGGCAGCTTCCTCATAGCGTTTGAGGGCTTCCTCCCGCAATTCCCGCTTCAGGAGTTTCCGTCCTTCCGATTCCTCCAGTTCTTCCTCTTCTTCCGGCTTTAGCTTCAATTCCAGCGCCACGCCGTCCAGAAGGAGGTTTTCAAGCGGAACGTCTAAGGATTCATCATCCGGCTTTTCGCTGCGGTTGTCCTGATTGGAGTCTTCGCGGTAAGAATCCCGAATACGAGCCAAGACCTTTTCTTCCGGTTCATCTTCCCACCAAGCCCCTTCATCCTCCTGCCTATCGGCATCGTCAGTGGTGTCGGTGGGCATTTTTTGTTCCTCATCCAGAAGATAGTCATATGGTGCTGTCTTTACGGAGGAGGGATTCCAGCATTCTGGGATGCCAGGGCAGCAGCTCGTCGAGTTCAGCGTTTGAGGGGCTTTTCCCGAGGTACGGGAGCAGGGACAGGACGCGCAGCAAATAGGCATACGGTTCTACGCCGTTGGCCTTTGCCGTCTCCACAAGCGTGTAGACGATGGCGCTGGAATCGGCTCCCTTTGCAGCATTTCTGAATGCGCTTCGACGCCATGATTGATCTGAGCCGTAAAGGATTACTATGTCGCGTGCGGTTATGCGGATATACGGCGCGGGATATACGGTCTGGCGGAGATCGTAATGCGGCAGTACGGAACAGAGCTGGATGAGGAGAGCCTGTTTCTGTTTTGCGGAAGACGAACGGATCGGATCAAGGCGCTGTACTATTCCGGCGACGGCTATGTACTGCTGTACAAGCGGCTGAATAACGGCAGGTTTCAATGGCCGAGGAGCGCGGCAGAGCTGCGGAAGCTGGATGCGCAAGCGTTCCGCTGGCTGATGGAAGGCTTGCAGATTGAGCAGCCGAAAGCAATACGGAAAATGAAGGAAAAATCGCTGTTTTAATGGGAAAACGGCATAAAATGCTGTACATTTCACCGCTTTTGTGGTATAATTTATGCCATAAAGGCGGTGAGATTTATGTCCGAACAAGAGATACAGGAACTTCTGAAAACGGTACAGGAGCTTACCGTATCCGTGAAGGAACTCACCGCCGCAAACGAAACGCTTACCGCAGAAAACTCACTTCTGAGAAACAAGCTGGAGCGCATGAATGAACTTTTGCTTTTGGCCCAACAGGCCCGCTTTGGACAATCCAGCGAGAAGCGGGAATATGTCCTGAAGGGCGGAGAACAGATGCGGCTGTTCAATGAGGCGGAACAGCTTCAAGGCCCGAAAGCGCCGGAGCCCACGCAGGAAACCATCGTGTCCGCCCATACGTGAAAACCGAAGCGGCCGCTGGATGAACTGGTGAAGGATTTGCCGGTGAAGAAGATTGTGCTGGAGTTGGGCGAGGATCAGCGCCGCTGCGACGCCTGCGGGAGCGAGCTGACGCCCATCGGGGAGAAGTTTCTTCGACGGGAACTGAACGTCATTCCCCGTCAGGTGGAGGTACTTGAATATTACACCCGCACCTACGCGTGCAAACCCTGTGAAGAGAAGACGGGTTATGCAAGCTTCTATACGGTGGACAACGTCCCGCCGCTGTTGAAGCACTCGCTGGCGTCTCCCTCCTCTGTCGCCAATGTCATGACGCAGAAATATGTGGACGGGATTCCGCTGTACCGCCAGGAGCAGATCTGGAAACGGGACGGTATTGCGCTGTCCCGTACAACGCTGGCCAACTGGGTCATCCAGGGAGCAAAGTGGCTGAAGCCGCTGGTCAGGCGAATGAAGGCCAGTCTGGTGGAAGGCTCTGTGATCCACGCCGACGAGACAGTAGTGCAGGTACACAAGGAGGAGGGAAAGGCAAACACCTCCGAGAGCCGGATGTGGGTCTATACCAGCGGGCCGTATGAGCGGCGTCAGGTCCGTTACTTTGAGTACCAGCCGGGCCGCAGCGGGAAACACCCCGCCGCGCTGCTGAAGGAGTTTGAGGGCCGGTTGGTGACGGACGGGTACGCGGGCTATGACCAGGTACCCAAAGCGACCCGCTGCGGCTGCTGGGCGCACATGCGACGGAAGTGGCGGGAGGCTATGCCGAGAGGCGCGACGATCTCCACCTCGAAAGCAGCCATCGGTTATGAATATTGCAACAAGCTGTTCGCTTTGGAGCGGAAGTATGAGGGATACTCTCCAAAGCAGCGGCAGGAGATGCGGCAGGCACAGACAGAACCGGTGCTTGACGCCTATTGGTCATCGTAAACAGTACAACATGAAATCTGAGGGTGTAGTTATTATTTAATCAGTGGTTACTTGGTTATTATATCTTGAAATGCCCCACAATTCAACCGTTTCTATCCATACTTGAATGTTTTTACATCGCTTAATAGTGACAGTATATTCGAAATATGCTATCAAAAGGTGCCGTTTTCAAAAAAATCAAGAATTCTTTGACCCTTTAAGCCACCCGCGTAAAGTAGCATATTTCGTCTTGTCCTGTTGATTATACACCCAAAACTCATTTTGCCCAAGCACACGACCATATTCAAGATACGGATACAGTCCTAAATACTCCTGCCCTTTAAAACTGTAATCCATAACTGGCAGGATACACACCCTATCGTGCATCCCGTCTGACACGCCAAGTTCCCATGGGCACCATTTGGATGTCGTGCTGTTCGCGGTTGCGATATATGCTGCGCCTTTGCTGCTTTTTATTCTTCGTTTTATAATTGCCGCTGTGTCCGGCGTGACGCTCTTTCTGTCAAGATTGCTGTCATCAATCCAGTCAATATAAACCTTGTATCCTGCCCGTGAGAACAAGTGGTAAAGTCCGGTGACAAGATCTTTATCCTGAAAACTGTGAGAAATAAAGAGATCATAATTCTCCGCTGCGTCAAAATGCGGTATCGAGTAACTATAGCTTTCATATGAGCGCCGGGCTTCCAAGGCGGCTTGTCGAAGGAGTTTTTCATTCAGAATCATAGCATATCATCTCCCACCTGTAATGAATGACTAAATGTTTGGACGCTCGCACTTTTATAAAGAATACTGTCTCACCGCATTCACGACGGATGATGCATTCCAGCCAACCATAATGTCAGCGTTATTCTGGACTTTCAGAGGAATCCTCTCCTGCCCCCATGGTTTAACGCCAATAATCGGTTTCCCAAGTGCGACGGCGGTATCAATTTCATAATCAATCCAGTCGCTGTATGCTACATACATACCTGACAGAATAATAACGCAACTGCACATAGAAATTCTGTCACGGATTTTTTGCTTCAGTTCATTTTTGGTATGGACATCAAGCGGCTTGCTTAATGGGACAGAATAATCATGCCACATGAAATACGGCGATGAATCAAGCCATCCTTTGACAGTTAAATAGTCATTGTTATAATCCCAGGAATGGCTGATAATAATATGGTAATCTCTTAATGCTGGCATATTAAAACCTCCTGTCCTTTGAAAGCTTCCAATAGTGTAAACCGAGTGCAGTCAGTTTACAGGCTTTGTTCTCCATAGCCGCAAAATACATATGTTCAGTATCAACCGGCTCGACGAGTCCAACACTCTCGAACAATTGCAGGTCCTTAAAAACCGCGACGTGAGCGGGATCCGCATAGGGTTCTATGACATCATGCTCAACGGAAGGGTCATTTGTGAATTCGAAAGAAGGATCCAGTCTAAACTGGTCAGTGGGTTCAGCAAAATACTGACTGATTCTACGCAGCGTAGCTTTTGAAACTTTTGCGCTGATGGTTCGGATCGGAAGAAACTGCGAGATGTTTGTTTTGAATACCGGTCTTTGCTGCCAGGCACCGAGCGACTGGTCAACAAAGGCATAGAGCGAAGCCGGCGTAATATTGCCGCTGATATCTGCCGCGCCGCCTTTTAATCCCTGAATCAAGAGATCTGTGAAAACGCCATGCTTGATATCACGGTTTTCCATCGAAGACTGCCATGATCTGCTTGCTGCCAAAATGGTAACACCTTCGCCAAGAAGGGAATGGTTGTTGACAAGGAGAGATTCGCCCATATGACCGGCGAAGCAGCAATCCAAAATGATCACCTTGTTTTTGCATTTGGACTCATTGGCCCATTTGAGGATGTCCGTCATTCTTACACCGTAGCAGGATGCGTTAAAATCGGTTGTGACAAGGTAACCTCCATCCTGATCTGCGCCATGTCCGGAGAAGAACAAGAGCGCGACATCATCGTCGTTGGCAAACAATGCATGAATCGCATCCTGCAGCTTGTCTTTTGTGCAGGTATCAATGATTTGCTTTACGTCAAAGTTGGGAGAGCCATCCCCGTTGGCCTCCATAAGGCTCGCAATTGCAATCGCGTCGTTGTCACACCAATGGAGATTGCAACTGGGGTAATTATTGAGACCAACAATAAGTGCTTTTTTCATGGTATGATTCCTTCTTTCTTTAATGATAAACGCCTGTGTCGACTTAATGCCACAGAAAGGGGGTAACTGTCGGCAGCTTGCTTTTGTGAGTATTATATGCCATTTTCATTTAAAGATCAATATTTTTATTATTATTTAATAATAGCTGCAAAAGAGTGCTAGATACTCTTTTGCCTATGGCGCTTTTCAAGAAGAAATCATTGACGCAGCTTGCAAAATTAATTATAATTTTATCATTAATTAATTAAAATAGGACTGTTTGCAATGCGTCACGACCAAGACTCAGATGAACAGGAGGCCGAGGCGCGTTCATACAGAGTCCCTATGCGTGTTACTGCTGTGCGGAGCTACCCTGAGTGCCCCCAGTTGTTTACCTACCCTATTTGTCCACGGTGCGGGAAAACCATGGATCGCGAATACCAGTCCTATTGTGACCGATGCGGTCAGGCGCTGGATTGGAAAGGGTTTTCGAAGGCTGTAATATTTTCGACCGCAAGGTGCAAAAAACCGACTCACGAAAATAAGTGAGCCGGTTTCGCTAATCCACAGAACGAAGTACATAGCGCGAAGCGTTAAATATTATAGTAAAAAGTATTTTGGAACGGGTTTCAATGTTTAGATATCTTTTCTTTAGCAGCTTTGTGATTGGATAGTACTTGAAACAACCTTGCGTAAGAGATATCCCGAAAGTTCCTTGATAGTATTCTTTCCATCGCTGCATCGCTAGAAAAATATGTTGCCCTTACAGCGTCAATAGAATCTGCGACTTTTTTCATCACCAGCGCATAGTCTTCATCGGTCATTTCGGGAACATCGCTGACAACACAGATATGCTGTTTTTGTGATACGTCAATCAAAGCCTTTGGCTTTTTGACGTTTTTTTGGACTTTCTTAATTGAAGCCATTTTTACACATCACCAGTTCCTTTCAGTGAGTGGTTCCAGCCAAAAGAGCTTTCTCCATCTTATGCAGTAAAAGAAACACATTTGCATAGGGGACAAGATATTTGTTTGTTATTTCCTCAACTTCTTCCCGGGTAATACAACCAAGTCTTGTGTCATCAAAGCCAACAATTTCCAGAAGCCCGATCATTTTTCTGTTATCACAGAAAACCGGAATACCAATATAGATGTGATATTTACCCTTGTTCTTGTTCCCTTTAGCAGTTTGTGCAAAAACGGTGTCAACCTCATCTTGTGTAAATCTGATATCATTGTCCGCTTTAGCGTCTCTGAATAAGCACAGATCATGAAAAGCGTTTTCTGGATCAATATCCTTAAACTGCCTGACTTTATTAAAAACGGCGGGCTTATGCTTATTCTGATTTGAAAAAGCAATCATTTGAACTTTATCCTGTTTTGGATCGTTTTCTACTAGTTTAACATAAGCAACGCCGTATTTTTTGCTGTTTCCCAGTCTGCAGATGCTGTTATATATATGTTCACACAGTTCAGTACATGATTTATCAAAACTCCATATATTTAAGTCAATTGTTTGCGTGTCATTCACAAAATGAATGGATTTATTGATGTCAGATGCATTCATCTGACAAATAGAGATAATGCTTACCATCAGATCTTCGAAGGTATCTATCTGTCGTTTAAAGACTTCTAATAGGCGACGTCGGTTAACCTCTTCCGTTGTATAAAGTATCGCGAGCCCAATATAAAGCACTACACAAATAATAAACGCTGATAGCTTGATCCAAAAGTGCGCTTGCGTTTTGTCCCAATTTCCGAGCATTGAAACTAGGACAGAAATGCCTGTTGTCAACAAAAAAATAACAATTGCTTTCACCGGAGGACGAGTAAAGAAATTCTTTAGCATTTTGAATGTACCTTTCTATATATTGTCGTACAATTATTGCACTAATAAGCTCTATTCCGTCTGTTTCTGCAAAATAGCAGAAACGCACGCATACTGCAACAGTTTTGATGTGGAATAAAATAATTATATTATATCTCATAATATAAATCAATAGAAAAATAGTAGATTGACCTTTCATGGATTGCGAATACCAGTCCTATTGTGACCAATGCGGTCAGGCGCTGGACTGGCAGGGCTTTTCAAAGGCTGCGGTGATTTCAAGTAAAGGGAAATAAAAAACCGGCTCAGTGGGAAAACATGAGTTGGTTTCGTCGTATTAGAATAGAAAAACTGAATAGAACATAAAATACAAGTCCTTATTTCGCATCTTGCGCATATAGCTGCGCCTTCTCGTAGATGTTGCCAAAAGCCGAAAGCATATAGTTATAGGTATCGCTTCCTGCATAGCTAAGACTGTCTTCTCCACCGATCAGGTTATGACAGGCAAGCATTTTATCGCCCCAAAAGTAGAACGTAACTGCGTCAGCTTCGCCCACGTGGTATGCGGAAGCAAAAAAGAGCAGTCCATCCGCAAAGTATAGTCCAATGGTATAGCCTGTGTTCCTGTCGTCGTATTTTGCCGACGTATACCACTCTTTATGCGTACCGTCAGCATACTTGCGGTCATAATAGGTCTCCGTAATTATGTTTGCTTTTTCCCAGTCTTCATAATAGACGTGTTCAGTGACACTTCTTTTCAACGCTCGCCCATATAGAGACTGAGGTTCAGAAACTGGTGTTGGAGCTGTGGGTATTGGAGCCGAGGGCGGCGGACTCGTGGTAACTGGCGGGGAGGGGGGAGGAGATGGAGGCGTTGGTTTAGGAAGTGCTTGATAGACACCGAATAAAAGAGCAGCAAATATGCTAAAAGCAGTCATAAGTATCGAATATATGTTTTTGTCTTTTTTCTTTAATACAATATAAACAATCAAAATTGATGCAGCTGCAATAACGGCTGAAAGAAGTATAACCAACCTAACCATATCATTTCTCTTTTCATTTTGTAGAGATTAAAATGAGGAAGACACAGATTGTATCTTCCTCGTAATCATTTTCAAGTCATTCTGGAGATCAGCAAGTCCCAATCGTCTCCCATTCAGTGAGCCAGTAGCCATAAGTAATCGACCAAAGACGGCGCTGTAATAAACCAGCATAGCAGCGAAAATACCAAACGGTTTCTTCAGCTCGAGATTCTTCTTCTGCAGTAACTATAGTCTCTTCACTTGAACGACTATAATCTGCAAAAACCGGAGCAGAAATCGTTAAGCAAAACACAATTGCTAGAAATGCGCAAATAAAGCGCTTCATTTTATGATCCTCCTTGTACAATTCTTAATTCATTAAATGGTGACACAGATAACATGTCTTGTGTAATCTGACCAATCATAACGTCGTCTTCAAACCAGATGTATTCTCCTCCAGTATGCAGTATATAAGAACCACTATTATGCATCTCTTCAGCATTAAAAACCAGCGTCAATTGACTTTGCGTTTCTTGAGAAGAAATAAGCTCACCATTTTCTGGAAGACGAGCTGGCTGGATAATTACAAAGTAAGACAGGCAAAGGATTAAACTGATCAGATAACTCAACCATATATAATGCTTTTTCATGTTGGGCGATGAAAGCGCTTCAAACCGCAACCGCATCTCATTCTTTGTTCCTGTTAGTGAGACAGCAACGGCTGGCCGCTCGTCTTGAGAAGCGTATCCCATAAGATCTCTTAGAGTCGCGATGTATTCCACCTGCCCCTGATCGGTGAGGCTTCTCACAGCCTTTGCATCACAGCACAATTCGATCAACGCGTTGATCTCTGCACTGGAGAAATGCGCCAGCGGGTTCCACCAGAATAAGGCCTCAATCGCGAGAAAGAACAGCTTTTTCAAGTTGTCCCGCGAACGAATGTGAGTTATCTCATGGCGAAACACCATCCTCCATTCTGCGTCGCTCAATTCCACATCCGGCAGATAGATAACAGGATGCAGAATACCACTGGTGAAGGGCATATGAAGCTGGGGCGATATCAGAACGGCAAAATCATTGCCGTATTCTGCGGCGATCTCGAGCAGCTCCGGCCTGTCCACAAAGTCTATGCTTTGCAGATAGCGATCAAAGCGCCGCTGTAAACGGACATCCTTTATGACCATAACAAGACTGCCAACAGCCCAGAGCGCCAACAGGAGATGCCCGTATGTAAAGGACGCGGCCAGCGGGCGTTTCAGAAAATCTTCCACTGCAGGGATAATCTTATAGGAGCGCACAACATAGGCCGCGTCAAAATCAATCGGCAAAACAAGCCGCACAACGCCCAGCACAGTAATAAACGCCAGCAGCGATACCGCATGCTTCGCCCGAAACCCCGGACTGCGACGCAGAATGAAAACCGCGATCAACGCAAGGTTGTAAAAGACAATGGAGATAGCCAGCGAATATACCGTGATCCCCATCGGTCAATCACTCCAGCTCCTGCCTGCGCTTCTGGAGCAGCTTATCCAGTTCGTCTAATAGCTCGGGCGTCACTTCGTCGCTGTTG
>Ga0310691_10006213_pt1 | contig 12799 bp, 5 predicted proteins | sample 176DNAGHGlowgp2_FD_203887 | JGI IMG/M metagenome (GOLD analysis project Ga0310691, IMG submission 203887) | Sheep rumen microbial communities from Palmerston North, Manawatu-Wanganui, New Zealand - 1766 DNA GHGlow gp2 (v2) (version 2) | ecosystem: Host-associated > Mammals > Digestive system >... | reverse complement strand
GTTATTTCCAACGTTTATTGGTCAGTATATTTACTACAGTCGATTTTAACAATCACACAAGTGGTTATCCACCTATTATGAATAATAATCTGTGGTGCAAACTTTGTCAAGACATCTTTTGATTTACCACGACAAATATATATCTCTGTCCGAAGAATTCATTTTTCACCTGGAAGGAATTCCGACTTCTTTCCATAGCTTGTGATAAACGCGCCTTTCTGCGCTCTCGTAAGAGCGACATAAAGCAGGCACTTTTCTGATATCATTGTCTCCTTTTCCGATATCGCATCTGTTCTATTGATAGCAGAAGGGAGCGGTATTACTCTGTTATTCACAGCGGCAATGAATACATACTGAAATTCCAGGCCTTTAACTCTGTGCATAGTTGCTACACGCACACCATCAAGCGAACGATCTTCTGTCTTACTTCTCTTGATCTCATATGCATGAAGCCCTGCACGCGTGATTTGCACAATATAATCATCCACCAGCTTTTTCGTTCTTGCTACGAGGCAGATGTTGGACAAGGACACTCCTGCGTCTTTCAACTTCTTGATTTCCCCAAGAATGAATGCAAGTTCTTCTCCCGCATCACCAAATTTCTTTACTATGGGCTTCAAGCCATGTGTAAGAGATTGGCAACGATCTCCATGATCAGAACCATCATCCAGGTCATCAAAGGGAATTCCGTTCAGAATCGCCAACGCATATCTCCGTATTTCTTCTGTTGTACGATAGTTGATACGTAGAATGCTGCTACGGCCTCTAACATTAACGCCACACTTTGAAAGTGCCGGTCGATTCCGATATATTCTCTGGTGAGAGTCACCAACTATAAACAAATCGTTCGGATGCTCTTCTCCAGCCAAGGTACGAAGCAACCGATATGCGTTGTCACTGAAATCCTGTGCTTCGTCTACGATTATGTGCGCATAGCGAGGTCTACTTCCAGCCGCTTCCAGAAGTTTCCTGCTCTCATACATGGCCATGTTAATATCGCGAATCTGATTCTCTTTCATTAGGTTCTGATAGGCATCAAGTACCTTCCAGACAAGCATACGTTTTTTTCTGTCAAGACGGGTTCCGCGACCATTACGGGATGCCTTTATATATTTTTCCAATGACAGTGCTTCCTGTGAAACAACAACACGGTTCCATTCTTCTTCAAAAAATACAGTATCAAACGGTAAATCGACATTTGCCATCAACACTGCTTTTTCCCAAAGGCTGCTGATGCTGTCGTAGCCTATCTGTGCAGAAAAACCTGATTCGCGCAAAAACTGATTTACCCAGGCATCCAAGTGAATCACTTCTATCTTGCGTAGCTCTTCCAGCGTGCAAATCTTTCTCAGATTTTCACGTATGTCGGATGCAAGGTTGGCGGTAAAGGTCGTAAACAGAATCCGCCCGTTGCTACTCAGTTGCGACGCCAAGTGCTTAGCCCGATGCATAGCAACGACAGTCTTTCCTGTGCCCGCTCCACCCAGTACACGCGCAGGGCCGGAATAATCTCGATTAACGATTTTTCTCTGCGTTGGATGAAGAAATACTCGCCACTTCTCAAGCGGTTCTGCCATGATACGGCGCAGTTCATCTTCGCCGTCTACCACAACGAAAGATTTGAGAGAAAGCGGGAGTTCCAAGGCTTCAGAAATACTGCCATTGGTATCTTTACCGTCGCGCTCTTCCTTTGCATAATCCAGCACTTCATCGACCGGAATACCTTCTGCAACCCAGGACAGATACTCAAATGCATCCTGTGGCATCGAATCGCATGCAGAATAGAAATCTTCTTTATCCATAATGGCACGCACAAAACCCAACTGCTCTTCTGGAACACCAAGTTCCAGAAGTTGCTCATCCGTAGCCCCATTGAACAAAGAAATCCCAGCAGGAACCGAAACTTCTTCAGTTGATAATCGCACATCAAAGATCTGTACAGCACCAGTTTTGAGGTTAACTTCACAGCGTTTACGCTCCGCCCAGTTATATGCCTCATCGTGATGATCCACCCAAAGAAGTAGGTATACGCCGCTTTCCTGGTCTCGTACGACAATGCCTCTATAAGTATCATCGATACGAACAGAATAAATCTTCTTGTCTACACCTTTGCTAATCTTCTCGTAGTTAATTCCCGGAGAAGTCGGATCGTTCCTAAATTTATTGATGAACTCCGTTACTTTCCCTTGTATTGTTCTTGGGAGCCGAGCAAAAGCAGTAAGAAAATCTGATGATATTGCTACTTTAACATGATCTGGCATCATTTCTCACCTCCGAACATACTCTTCATATCGTTCATAGTAAGCAAGTCGATTATTTGCCAACCTTCTGCCTCCAGTTTTTCTTTGTCCTTCATTTGCTCTTCGGTAAGGAATCCTATTTTTAGGTCAGGCCAAGCAATCTCTACAGTAGCCAAAACCTCTCCATCAGATCCTTCAACTTCATAACCGATATTGTCTTCCGATGTAGCCGGTATGCCTTCATCCAGTGCGGCCTGGGCAAACGCCTTAGCATCATCATCAAACAACAGTTCCAGAATTGAAGCCCATCCATTATCTGAAGCGACATCCGCAGATACGATCGGAGCCTGGGCAAATGTTGGAAGATTCAAATAGGTAACTTGCTCCAACCCGCTGGAGGAAACGCCAATATATTCATCCGCGAACTGCATCACGTTAGTGAAATGGAAAAAGCCATTCCACTCATGCTCATAACGATCAGAACGTTTTTCTTTCTCGTCCTTCAAGATAGCACACACAGCAGGCTGTCCACCGTTCTTCATTTGATCTGGAAGGATGCCTGAATAGATTGCCAAATGTGCATTATTCTGCCTCGGGACCCATGTTCCGAAGGCAGTCCCGGGGAAAAGATACGTTGTATCCGTATAGTGTGTTTGATCCTTTATCTTTTCCACGGTCTCACTCCATCTGGCGAAGGCGAGGTTGTTTTTCATCAGGCCCGGTTCAAGGAGTGACAAGCCATACGCATAGGCATGAACACGGAACAGTTTTTCGGCATCCGGGTTTTCAAGATAGAAGATTAGCTGATCAAATGCCGACAGCTTCGATGGGTTTAGTTCCTCCGCCTGTTCCTTCTTTACTGTACTCAAATACATTCTTGTACCGGAAGGCATCTTCGTTGCTTCTAAAGTATCCGTGGCATAATCACCTTGCGTGGTGAATACGTTCTGTACATCCTTGAAGCTAAGAGACCATACACGGAAGTTGCCGCTTCTGTGTATTGCTTCACGTTTCAACGTATCATCCGCAACTATGTCCTTATGGTATGTAAAGCCATCCGTAAATACAGCTACTGGAAGGTGATCCGGTGCAGATACTGGCCAGAACACGAAATCAGGCTTGCACTTCACCTTCACTCCCTGTTCGGCATCTAAAAGAACCTGCGGCTCTATCTCCCATGCGAAATTGCCAAGCTTTATATAATAACTGTGCTTTCCATTCCTGATCGAGTCGTTGACATTTGCAGCACCGACCTTTGTTCGGATAGCCTCCATAAAGCGTCGCTCCAGTTCGCTGTCAAAGAGCGGGTTGACTGGAATATCGTTAATCCTATTGATTTTCTCAACATTCCCTTTGCCAGAGAGAATGGATTTCAGCAAGCGGATCGCTGTACTCCGGGATATACTACCGATCTGCTGGCTCTGACGATATGCATATAAGCAGTGATAGCAACCATCCTTCTGCGGATCGTCCTTACAGATGCAGTTCTCCATCTTATTAAGTGCCTTCTCAAAGATCTCTATGAGGGCGTTCTCTTCATGCATCAGCTGCTTCAGATACCCCGTTCCGCCAGGAACAGAATCATAAATCACCAGATATTGCTTTCGATAATCTGCATCCGAGACAGGAACTTCGCTGACGGTGGCACGCAGGTGATCCACATTACCGAAATACTCTTTCATTCCCAGCATGAAGGCAGCTACAAAGGATTCCAGCTTCACAGAAGAGGCATCCATTGTCGTTGCAGGCACCAGCAAGCGCAATATCTCCGTACTAAATTCCCTGTAGAGGAACAGGCACTCCTCATAGGCATCCGCCTGCATGAGACTGGTCATCTTACGGGTTTTACAGGCAAAAGAGTGATTAGGCTTTCCGTGATCTGGCTGTATCTTTCCACAGTATTTGCAGATCTTAAAGCCTTTTCGTACATCCTCCACACCAGAAACATACATTTTTTCGCCTACTGTATCGCTTTCGCCAAAGTTGATCTCTCGAAGTGTCGCTTTACGGACAAATTCGTATCCGAACGGAAAATCTTCATTGTCCATCCGATATGCACTTGTAATATCAGCGTCTTCATCCACATCAACAAGCAGCTGCTTGCAGTAGAAGATGTTGGTACGGTCCTCACTTTCATCGTTAATCAAGCTCTTTGTGTAGTCCATGTTGGAATACACCATCTGAACTTTGAGCATATTCCGGACCTGGCCTGAATCAGCCCATTCAGGGCTACCACAGCGTGGGCAGGCAGCCATGTGTTTTCCTGCTTCTTCGATCTGAGCATGCGAACAAGACGGGCAAAGTCTCCACTTCGCCGCATGTGCTGTCGTAAGGTCAACCTGATCGATCGTCAGTTTTCTGCCATCCACATAGAAGCTATTATTGGGGGCAAACTCACTGATGGCCGAAGATGCCGAGCGACTATACTCGTAGACCATCTTCTCATATTTTCGGGTGCCTCTTGCTGCCGGAGCCGCAGTCTGCGATTGCCCTTCATCCTCTTTCCGATATAATACAGCTTTCAGTACAATTCCAGCTTCCGGGAAAGCATAGTTAGGAAGCAGCCCTTCATCTGACAGAAAATTGAAGATATTCTTCTTTCCAATTTCCTGAAGAACGCTAATCAGAGCTGCCTCTTCGCTCTTCAGTTCCTTTATTTCTTCATCGTAAGAGCTGTCCTGCGGCTTTGCTTCAAGCCCCTTAATCATATCCTTTAGACTATCGATGCTGAAGCGAAGAGCCTCCTGCTGCTTTTTCAGATCTTCGAATGCGTCCATGATTTTGACATACATAGGACTGTTTTCAGAACCATTGCCCCTGGCAAAAGTCTCAAGCTCCTCACGAATGATCATAGATTCCTCGACCGTTCCCCATGCGCCGGCAAACATCTGAAAAAACGAGTTCAGCAGTAGTGAGAGCGAACTCCGCACATAATTCAAGAAATTGAACGGGAACATATTCTCCGGATGAGAATCCAGTTTGTTCAACACTGTTCCAACGTGTTCAGGGATTGCGTTTTCTGCGACACCCTTCTTTACCCAGGAATCCATGCAGAAGGCAACAAATTGACGCTCCAACACAGCAGATGCACGAAGGAAAATCTTCGGAGGCGTTACGTTGCCAGAGATCATGTCCAATGGATCTGCATAGAAATAAAGATCATGCGGACGAGCATTGGCTATGGCAAGTGTAAGGGCATTCCCGTCTTTTCTGCCTGCCCGCCCAGCCCTCTGCAAGAACTGGCTCTGTGCAGGCGGCATACTACAGAGAATAACAGTCGAGAGATCACCAATATCAATGCCCATTTCCAGTGTGGGTGTGCAGGACAGAACATTTGGATCCCAAAGGGCCTTTGAATCTTTGCTTCGCTTAAAATCGATTTCGAGCTGCTCTCTGTCTGGGCGCTCCAAAAGCCCGGTGTGCTCGCGGGCGTTTATACGCTCTAAATCGCCCGAACTATATAATCTCCCGTAATAGCCAAGTCCGGAAGCTTCGTCATTCTGAATATGGCCTACACAGTTGGAACGCTGGCACGGTGCATTCTGCCAGAATTCAAGATTCTCTGCAGAAACCGCGTAAACAGATCCGCAAGTATCGCAGCGCATTTGCACAACATCCGAAGAAACATAAACTCTTTCCTTGTTTATGCCATACACTTTGTATTCCGGGGCAGAGGGAACTACAGAAACAACGCCGCGCTTGGCTGCCTCTTCAAGGATGAATTTGCCAATTTGCGCAAAGTTGCTCCCTTCGACCATAAAAGTCTTGCTGCAATCTGCGATCCAGTCTGAATATTTGCCGGTGAACGGCGTATCAACATCAAACGACTTCTTTCCGCCGCCAAGTTGCTCAACAATAAACCGAGGTGTATTACGACCGGACTGTCTTCCAGGCAGCCATCTGTTGCGGTCGTTAGAAAGCATATAACCGTTAAAGCTGTCTGTCGTATACTCATCAAAGGCTCTATCTTCAAAGGCACCATTCTGTCGCATCAGATTCAAAAACCCGATGACCATGCGCTCATAATCCGCACTTGTCTCGCCAGTAAACACACCAAGCTCATTTACAGATCGTTCCTCAACAACAGCTGCAATAGCTCGGATATCATCAGGAGCAAAGGAAAGAACAGAACAGCCGGACTTTTCCAGCGTCCTTCCGATCTTTCCTGTGAGTCCGTACTCCAGCATAATCTCGTATTTCAGACGCTGCTCGATCTCATACATGAGAATTTTTGCCTGCTTGTCCTTACCAAGCTCGCGCTTTTCTATCATATCCTCATAAGCGTGTTTCCAAGTCAGGTTTGGTGCAACAAAGAAGCTGACGAATTCTTCATCCGTCATTCTCTCATGCCAGTACTGGATAAACCCTCTCTGGAAATCGGCAAGGGACTTGCCTGCCCCAACCTCAATGCAGTATTTCTGCATCGCAGTGCGAAGCCCAAACCGCCAGGTTCTGGAGTTAAAGAATCCAGCTCTATGAGCAGCATCCTGTACACTATCCGAGAAGGCCAGCGTTTTCTTATCATCATTGAATTTGGACGCAAACATCTGTGAAATGCTTGCGCTGATCTCCGTCGCTCCACGAAGGCCCATCAGCGAAAGTCCGCGGCGGCTTCCGCAGCAAGGGCAAATATACTGTCTATGATCTTTTGTTCCAGATGTATGAATCGGGCTCGGGATAAAAATATCGATCGTTTCCGAGCCGCAACTTGGGCAACTATCATGTCCGCCATCTGCGTTGGTGTCTACCTGCAGACAGTCCGGGCAAAGCTTAGCCGAAATCATACCAGCCATGTGTTCCTCATGCCTCTTCGGAAACATCATGATGATCTTATCGTCCGCCTTGAAATAGCGATTGTAGAATGCCTCCAGATTGTACATTGTCGCATTCTGGCGCTCATTCAGAATAGAAACCCAACCTGTAATCCCGCAGTCGCGGCAATTTACAACAGGAAGATACCCTTTCGCCTGCTGGGTATTCAGATCATGAGCAATCTCATAGGTGACTTCTTTCGGATCGACTTTTGCTACAAGGCGACGTAACTCGCGCATCCAAAGCTGAACCTGGACGAACAGGAACGGACGCAATTTTCCCGCAGTCCCTGTCCTTGCATGAGAGATCAGGGCGAACAGGGAGTCAATCACCGCTTCCGCATCCGTGTACTCTTTCAACTGCGGGTAATGAACCGAAAGATCCTCCGCGATCTTGGTGATCTGATAATAGTTGCCGCCAGAAAGATTGATGACAGCCTTCATGAAGCTATGATGCATCAGATCTTGCCCCAGAAGCAGACGCCCGTTATCGGACATAACGTCCTCTGAGAACGCTGGGAACCATGCCTTCACTGCACATTGCAGATACGATACGGGCTCATCTTCACTGGACAGCCGGCTCAGCTCCAAAGCCTGTTCAGGAGAAGGCATATCAAAATGAGTTAAATCCGTATCCGCAAAGAACTCTGTCGCACTCAAACGATCTTCTGTGATAACCGCATCTCTCTCGAAGAACTCACCGAAAATCTTTGTTGCATACTCTATAATGCTGCTATTGTTATTCTTCGATCCCATCGTTGCCGATGTTCCGATGCAGCAAAGATAGCCGTCATAGATACCCAGACGGCGTTTCAGACGTCGAATCAAGCATGCGAGATCAGTTCCCTGTGCACCATCGAAAGTATGTAATTCATCTACTGCAATATACTTGAGTGTTTTGGCCTCGTTATCCTGCCAGAGGATAGCATCCTTCGGACGAACCAACAGGTAGTCTAACATCTTATAGTTGGTCATCAGAATATCGGGCGGATTGTTCAGCAGCGTCTCATGATCCGTTATAACACCGTGTTCTGACATCATCCGGGCAGGGGTTCCCTCTTGGCCGCCGACGTACATGCCCACACGTACATTGCCGCGGAGCTCATTGCTGTGATAAATTAGTTCTGCGATCCTCTTCGCCTGGTCGGAAGCCAAAGCGTTCATCGGATAGATAATCAACGCCTTGATGCCTCGTTCCCCGCGATGCTTATAGCAATACTCCAGAATCGGATACAGGAAGCACTCTGTCTTGCCAGAGCCAGTCCCTGTTGCCACCAAGGTTGAACGTCCATCATCGCCAGTCAGCCGCTCAAATGCTTTCTGCTGATGGACATAGGGGAGATATTCAGGATGAATAGCTTCAAAGCAAGAAGGCATCTGAGATGCTACACGAAACGGAAGGCGCACAGCGACATAGGGATCATGATAAACTGAGTCCTTTGTAGCAAGCAGCTTTTCAACGGAGCTCTTGAACGGCTCATTGGTCATTGGGAATGTAGTCTTGATATAATCCCCGATGCCTTTCTCCAATTGTTTTGCAAGTATGGATGGCAACATATGGTGTTCTCCTTATCTCTCTTGAAAGCGAAGCGTAATCAGATTTATTATTCTACCTGAGTAATTCAAAAAGCGTTAACAGTCTGTTCCATACCACGAGCCACGCTCATTATTTTATCTATTAATTCTGATACAAGTATTAGATGGCGCTGTAGATTTATTTCTTGTATCTTCGAGCCGTAATGAGAGCAGTATGCTTATACTGTACTCGTGTAAAAAATAATCAAAAAACGAATTACACAAGTGCAAATCCATGTTACTTCAAGGCTTTTTGCGAACTGTTCTCACTAAAACTCATGTAAATTGAAAATAATTACTCCGATTAAATCGAGCTATCTATCAGAGACCATTCCGAATTCTGTGCAGTATGAGTTGACTCGATTACTCCATCTTTTCGTAGCGCAGCCAATAAATTTGTGATTTTATACTCCTTTTGCTTGTCTGAAAGTGCATCTGGCAACTTGTCCCAAAGTAATTCTTTGAGTTTTTCTCTCTTTGCTCTTTTGAATGTCTTAAGATACTCAAGAATCATGTCCTTGTAATGCTGATCGTTAAACCCTCTGTTTCTGATATACTGTGCTTGCTGATCGACACTCTTGGCAACACCAGCCGACAAATACAAACTTGTTGCGCGCCCTTCCACCAATTTATTCTTACGAAGTAAAGCTACAGCTTCTGGCTGAAGGCGCTTGCCTTTTTGTACCTGATCCAATAAAAACACTGTTTGCAAATCCAAATCAGGTCGTTCATATAAAATGTGCATATAGGTATCATTCAGTATTTTCCCGTAAACCGTGACACCAACTTGATTATATATGCCCAATTCATAGTCCGGTAAAGGGAAATACCGGTCCCTTTGGATTCGAAAGACCCTTCGTATCCCCATCGCAGCCGTATCGATCATGTGGAACTGCACCATGGTATCCGCAAGAAGCTGATTCAAGTAAAACGGCGGATTGTAGCTGGGCTGCAGAACCATTTCCACACTTTGCGGGAGAAACTGCCCGGGGTTGGTGATTGTAATTTTATCTTCCAGTTCATTCAGGTAGATTCGCCCGCCCAGACGATAGTTGGAATGTGCGATACAATTATGAAGCAACTCACGCAAGAGCCAGGTGTCATACTGCTGTATTTCCTGGGGAAACAGTGTCATCTGATTCGGCATGTAACGATATGTCAGATTGCGGATCTTTGCAACGACACGGTCAATGACATTGATAAATGGGATCGTGAAAATTGCATAATCCTTCACTGTTTCATCTGTTCCATAGAGTCGCCACATCATCTTAGGCGGCGTTGCAAACAGATATTCATAGTTTGGATTTCCCAACAGCAACAGCGCAGCATTGGTAAGCTTGCCATCTGTCATCAGCTTCAATTTTGATAGGAATTCTTCGTCGGTGAAGCCATCAACTTCGGATTTGGCACTGCCTTCTACCAATTTTTCTTTAAATTTTTCTCTGGCAAGCCTGATCGCCTCAGCGTCCAGACATCCAATATTAGAATTTGGAATAAGCTGTCTGGACCAGTCATAACGCTCCTGTTCTCTGATGCGGTCAATTTTGTCCTGCTGAAGAGGTACAAGGACTTCTCCGGCTCTTCCGTATGCCCGGCCGCGCCACTCGGTTGGTATGCCGGTTGCTGCAGCAGGGACCCGGAACATCAATACCCGATATTTAGTTCCGTCAACAGTAAGAAATAATTCGATAATCTCGTCAAAAGTGATTGCGCCATTCGTATTTCTGGAAATCTCCCCTTTGAATTTTTCCAGATGAGTGTTTGATCCCTCTTTGAAATGTGTTCCCGTCAATCGCCGATCCTTTGTTTCGCTGACTCCAAAAACCAGCCATCCGCATTGCAGCTGTCTTAGATTCGCCTCATTACTTAAAGCGGAAAAATACCGTCCAATATCATCTGTATCTTTTGAAACTTTGGCTTCCTTGAATTCAACAATCTCATTTTCCCAGTTTGTCATGAGATCATCCAATTTTTCTGCATATTGATGCTGAATAGCATCTTCAGGCAATTCAAATTTGGGCATCACGATTTCTCCTTCCCATACTTCTCCTCATAGAACTTCCAAGCTGTCTCATGGTCTGTGATGACGCCGTGTTCTGACATCATCCGGGCAGGGGTTTCCTCCTGGCCGCCGACGTACATGCCCACACGCACGTTGCCGCGGAGCTCATTGCTGTGATAGATCAGTTCTGCGATCCTCTTCGCCTGGTCGGACGCCAAAGCGTTCATCGGATAGATGATCAGCGCCTTGATGCCTCGTTCCCCGCGATGCTTATAGCAATACTCCAGGATCGGATACAGGAAACACTCTGTCTTGCCGGAGCCTGTCCCTGTTGCCACCAAAGTTGAACGTCCATCATCGCCAGTCAGCCGTTCAAAAGCTTTCTGCTGATGGACATAGGGGAGATAATCAGCATGAATAGACTCAAAACAAGTAGGCATCTGAGATGCTACACGAAACGGAAGGCGCACAGCGACATAGGGGTCATGATATACTGAATCCTTCGTAGCAAGCAGCTTTTCGACGGAGCTCTTGAACGGCTCATTGGTCATTGGAAAGGTTGTCTCAATGTAATCCCCGATGCCTTTCTCTAACTGTTTTGCAAGTATGGATGGTAACATACTGTGCGTCCTCCTCTACTATTTCTCTTCGTTCTGCTTTCCGTCACCCAAGAAGATAACCACATTACTGCCAGAAATGTAATAATCCCCCGAATCGATCTTTCGCCGAACCTGATCATCGATAGAAAGGTATTCGTCCTTGCTATGGCTCTCTATGTATCTACGGTCGAATTCAACACTGGAAATAAGCTTCATCATCCCACTACTAATCTCGCGACTGAGAAACATTTTATCTTTGAACGGGATAGTTGTTTTCAAGTTGATATAGTAGGTCAGCTTTTCTCTGAACAGTTTGCTTCTTGCGACTGATAAGATTGCCCTAACCCACTCCTCATAATCTGCCGGCATCAACTCGCAATCATTTTCATAGAAATACAGAGCTGTATACTTTCTCACGACATAAGCAAATGGAGGCAACAAAGCACGCAGAATCTGTACTATGGCAAAAGTATCTCCAGCGTTTCTCTTTAAGTCGGACATCAAGCGATCAATTAGGGCAGAAATCTGATCGAGATGTTCAGCAATCTTTCCATTAGTTACGCTATATTTTTTTGAACGTAAATCTCCAGCATCTGTTTTAAGGTAATTGATGTATGTTTTCGTTTCCTGGACAAGTTGGCTGCTCACGTACTGCTCGAGTCCGGAAAGCTGGTGAGCCACAGATTTCAAGCCAGACAGCGTTTGGCGGAAACCTTCATATGTGAGAGCATAGGTTCTCTGGATAGCGGCATCATTTAGCCATGCGACGTTTTCAATTCTTTTCAGGCTTTCAGCGGATAACGCCAGCTGAGTTTCAAGATTGCCCAGCCGCTCATCCGTTTCAAGAGCATGATCCCTTCCCTCAAAAAGTGACTGGAAATCAGCCACACTTAAGGCTGCTGGTTTTGCCTGTTCCAGAAAGCCTGTTCCGGCTTCTCCTTTTCTTCGAATACCGCCCGAGCTGACAATCGCATTTCCGGACTTCACAGCCTCAAGAGCCTCTGGGGATTGTTCAAACAAAAAGATGTTATCTAAGAACATTAGCACAACCCCTTCTAATGTCTTCTGCTAAGGCAGCTGTTGCTGTCAGCCCGAAAAACAAAGACATTCTTTCATAACTGTTCTCTCTTTTGCGTTGCTGCATTGACTTCAATTCTAAATACGAGATATTTGAGAAAGCGTAATTTCTTGATTCTTCGTGCTTGAAAGGGAAAAAGCCTGTAAATATCCTTCCTCTTGCCTGCATCGCTTCACCAATGTAAACACATTCGTTGCTTTCTTGAACTGCACCATTATAGACATCAAGCAAATACTCTTTTAAAGCCAAACGAATTATGATAGGGTCTGAAAGAAGCTCAATGAATCTCGACGAATCATTCTTCGCATTTTGAATAGATGCCTGCAGCCAGTTAAAGTCAACGAGCAAATCAAAGAGCCGATCGTAGTCGATTCTGCCCTCAGAGGGGGCAACAGTTCTACACCTGTTGTAGATTTCCAGTGCATCCCGGCCCAACACATTTGGATCGATGATTCCATAATTATTTAGGCAGCGTTTAACCGTTTCAAACAGTC
>Ga0310691_10006212_pt1 | contig 12799 bp, 11 predicted proteins | sample 176DNAGHGlowgp2_FD_203887 | JGI IMG/M metagenome (GOLD analysis project Ga0310691, IMG submission 203887) | Sheep rumen microbial communities from Palmerston North, Manawatu-Wanganui, New Zealand - 1766 DNA GHGlow gp2 (v2) (version 2) | ecosystem: Host-associated > Mammals > Digestive system >... | reverse complement strand
TGGCATTTTCCATGATGCGGGTGGGGCGGGCTTCATCAGCCGACAGGAGTCTGTCGGTCCAGTGGGCGGCCATATAGCACAGTGCGAAGGCTGGCAGGAAGACGAACAGGAAGAAAAGGTCTGAGAATACCATGAGCGTCTGTGTCTAATATTGTAATAAGGTGGACAGCTGTCTGGCAACGAACGTGCCCACGCGCCTGGCTCCTTCTTCTGAGGTGTGTGTGCCGTCGGTGGTCAGATAGTGTTTGTTTTTCTCTCGTGCTGCATGGATGCCGCTTTGCTGGTCCAGCCGGATCACGCTGAGGCCCATCCTGTGGCCGCTGTCGGCGATGAGGCCGCTGACCTTGAAGATCGTGTCGCCTGCCTGGACAGACTGGAACGGGGTCAGCAAGACGATCTGGGCTTCAGGACAGAGGGCCGTCAACAGTTCACAACCATAGCGTACGGACTCGGCAAGGGTGACGATCTCACTGGCGGCGTGTTTCATGAAGCGCTGGCAGTCGGCAGCAAAGGCTCCCTCTGCTGTCATCGACAGGGCCTTTGGCCTTGACTTCAGGAACCAGGCATCGTTGGTGCCAGCCAGGATCAGGATGAGCTGAGGCTTCGGCTGGCAGCCCTTGTCGAGCGCCTCCTCAAGTCGGCAGATCTGGTTGTAGATGACGTTGTCGTTGCCCAGTATGCCGATATCCTCCTGTGTGTTCCGCCGTGTCTGCGGGGTATTGGTCCAGGTGGCACCGCTGCGGGCGTAGCTTCGGCAGCTGGCAGGCTGGAAGGCATCGCGGAACCATTTGTTCCAGCCCTGCGGTTTGTCACACGCGTCGCCTCCGAGCCAGGTGTTCGAGTCACCCATTATCACGACGTGTAGCGGTTTTCCTGCCGCAGAAGGCAGGATGGTCAGCACAAGGAGAAATAATGACAGCCAGTACCTCATTTGTTACGTTAGGGTTGATTTTTGTTTGCAAAGTTACGTCTTTTATCTGATATAACCAACTTAACGCATAAAAAAGGAGAAAAATTTGTCGGAAATGAAAATAAATGTTTACCTTTGCACCTAAAATAAATTGCTTACTATCATATTATGAACAGAAAAGTATTCGTTTTTATATTAGGACTGCTCCTCAGTTGTACCGTTGCCAATGCGCAGAAAAGTGAGATTGAGCAGAAAGCAGAGTCGGAGGAAGCGAACAATCATGTGGCCGGTGCCCGCTTCAACTATATCCGTGCCTTCGAGGACTATGCCGCCAAGGGTCAGATGAGGCCGAGTGTGGAGTGTGCCGTCAAGGCCAATGCGCTCTACTACAAGGAAAATTACTATAACGAGGCCTTCGACCTGCTGCGTCGTGTCGATCAGACCATCGATGCCAAGGTTGAGGATGCCGTCAGCAGGGCTCCGCTCCATTATCTCGTGGCGAAGGAGCGCTATCAGATGTATATGAAAATGGGCCGCAGCGCATCGGCTGCCGACCACCTGAAGGCGATGGAGACCTATGCGGCTACGGGCAACGACGAGGGCGTGAAGAACGATCTGCTCTACACCAAGGCCGTCTATTATTACACCGTCGGACAGAATGCCAAGGGCAACGCCGTGTTCAAGGAGATGGCCGACAAGCTGACGACTTCCAAGGAGTACGACAAGGTCGATGAGGTCTATAAGACGCTGATAGCCAACGGTCGCAAGTCGGGTAGTGCGAACATGGTGGCACAGTCGTACAGCAACTATATTGCCTGGAAGGACTCGATAAACGCACTCAAGCACGCCGACGAGATCAAGGCACTGAAGAAACAGATTGCCGACAACGAGGCTACGATTGCCGACAAGGACAGTTCGCTGACCACCCGCTCGGCCATCATCATCGGTCTCGGCATCCTCGCTGCTGCTCTGGCTGTCGCCCTGATAGTCGGTGCTGTGGTCCTGATGCGCTTCATCCTGCTCTCCCGCAAGCAGAAGAAGGTGATCAAGATATCCGAAGAGAACAATGCCCTCAAGGCCAAGTTCATCAACAATATCTCCGCCCAGCTCGAACCCACGCTGAAGAAGCTCGACAGCACCCAGCCTGAGGTGAAGGCCCTGCTCGACTTCTCGAGCCATATCCAGCAGCTCTCAGAACTGGAGAACTCCGACGAGCCGGTTGAGCTGGAGGATGTTCAGCTGCAGCCGTTCTGTGAGGCACTGATGGACCAGATCCGCGACAAGGTGAAGAGCGACGTCACGCTGAAGGTGAATGCGCCCAACCTCAGTGCGAAGATTCATAAGGAGTATGTCTCCCATATCCTGACCCATCTGCTGAACAATGCTGCCATCTATACCCCCGAGGGCGGCAATATCTGGCTCGACTATAAGAAGCGTGGCGCCCATGCCCATCAGTTCCTCGTGTCGGATACCGGCTGCGGCATCCCTGAGGAGAAGCGTGAAGATGTCTTCAAGCCCTTCCTGGAGGTGAGAGACCTGACTGAAGGTGACGGACTCGGACTGCCCATCTGCCGTCAGATGGCACTGAAGATCAACGGCGACCTCGATATAGACCCGGAGTTCCACAAGGGAACCCGTTTCATGCTCGATTTCCACTCTTAACAGCCCCGCTTGATGGATACAAAGCTGATCTTGCAGTTCCTGCGCGACGTGACGGCCAACAACAACCGGCCTTGGTTTCAGCAGCATAAGGACGAGTATCTGGCAGCAAAGGAGGAGTTTGAGCGCGGGGTGGCTGCAGCCATCACCCGTATCGTCAGCTTCGACCCATCTGTGGCTCATATCGGCGTGAAGGATGCTACCTACCGTTTCTATCGCGATACGCGTTTCTCGCCCGATAAGTCGCCTTACAAGAATCATCTTGGGGCCTATATCTCCGCCCGTGGCAAGAAGTCGCTTCATGGCGGCTACTACATCCATCTGGAGCCAGACAACTGCATGTTGGCCTGTGGCAGCTATTGGCTGCCCACGAACATCCTCACCTCGTGTCGCAATGAGATCATGGCCAATGAGGAAGAGTGGCTGAAGTGCGTGGAAAGCAAGGAGTTTGTCAAATACTTTGGCGACTCGTTCGAACCCTGCACGGAGCGCGATTCGTGGGGCACAAAGCAGGGCTTCGGCCTGGAGAAGCTGAAGACCTGCCCAGCTGGCTTCCCCCGCGACTATGCACAGGTGAAATACCTGCGACTGAAGAACTATTGCTGTTGGCACCGTGTGGCCAACGACTTCTTCGAGGGCGACAGTTGGCTGAAGCAGATGGAGAAAGTCTTCAAGGCCGCCAAGCCCATGATGGACTTCATGAACAACGTAATCGACGATTACGAGTAGAAATTCCTAGATACCTCCCTAAATCGCCCGAAACGCCTTTCTGCAAAGGGGTTTCAGTAAGGGAGGTATGAGTCGGATACCTCCCTCATACCTCCCTTACACCTCCCTTATACCTCCCTCGGGTCAGGCAGCCGTCAGCGGGATGACCTTATAGTGAGCCACATGGCTGCACTCCGTGCTCTCATAGCCCAAGGCTTTCATTGCCCTGCCCAGATAGATGCGCGTGCTGTGAGAGTCCTTGATAGCGGGATACTCATTGGTGATGATCTCCAGCAGGCGGTCACAGTTCATCGACAGCGCGGGCTCACCCTCCTCAGGCTTGCGGAAGCAGGTGCGCACAATCTCCGTGATGTCCTTCTTCTCCAAGTAGTTCTGGTTGAGCTGCTGGATACGCGCCACCTCGTCGTTGTTGAACCAGTAAGGCGACTTCTGCTCCCGCAGTTCGTAGAGCACCTGGGCATACAGCTGATCGTAGTCAATATCGCCCGTGTTGTCAATAAACTTTCCCTTCGGAATCGTCAGGCAGATGTAGCGACGGCTGCCCGTTGCATCCGTCAGCGGATGCGGATTGTTGGTGGTAGCCACAAACGATGCATAGCGAGGACGGTCTTCCTGGCTTGCCCCATAGATGGGACGCCCGTTCACCTTACTCTTCGAAAGCGTCTGCTTCAGACTCGCATGCTGACTGGGACGGATAGCATCCAGTTCATCGAGGTTCACCAGCAGATTGTTCGTCAAGGCCATCTCCTTGTCAAATTTGTTCGACAGGTTCAGGTGATCCAGATAGTACGCACGCAGATGTGGCGGCAGCAGGCGCACGAAGAAAGTAGTCTTGCCACATCCTTGAGCGCCAATCAGCGTCGGCACACATTCATTGCCGTGAATGGTGTCCATCTGTAGCCAGTGGGCCACTACGGATCGCAGCCAGGTGGCCAGATAGCCCATCAGCTCCGAGTCCACCCCAGGCAGCCGGTTGAAGAGATGTGCCACGTGGTTCTGTCCGTCCCACTGCGGCAAGTGCCCCAGGTAGTCGGCGATGGGGTCAAACGTGTCCACCTCGTCAGAGTTCACGTACTCCACGATGTCCGACTTCGGCGAGCCGTTCTCAATGAATCCGTCACGCTTGGCGCGGATGATGATGGTGTTAAGAGCCGGCTGGGTCAGCGGTTTCCACTTCGGCTCCTGTAGTCCCTCCGCAGATTGCTCTGCGAACTCGGATTTGCCACTTGGCTTTTCCGAGAACTCCACCTTGCCGTTCAGCACGTTCCGGCGGAAGTAGTAATGGTTGATGAGGTACAGCTCGATAGCGAGCATTCCCACCTGAGAGACTCCGAGAGCCCCTCCGTTGATTAGTAAATTTTGATCCATAAGATTTTATTTGGTTAATGATTGTATTTCCCTTCCTTTAGGTCCCCTTCCTTTTAATAATTACGAGTGCAAAGTTACAACATTTATTTTTCGGTTGCAAATATTTCCTCAAAAAAAGCACGCACTTTTGCACGCAATTCGTGCGTTTTAACATTTCACCCAACACCTCTCATCATCGGCTAAAGGAGGTATAAGGGAGGTATGAGGGAGGTATCCAATCATACCTCCCTTGCCGGAACCCCTTTGCAGAAAGGCATTTCGAGCGATTTAGGGAGGTATCGCCCGAAATCCGCAAAATTCTGCCGTATCAGACAAAATTGATATTTATGCAAGTCTGCCTGTATATCTTTGCAGCCAGCCGACTTTTGCTGCTAAGCCATAGAGATTTTGCTGGCAGGCCTAAGAAAAATTGTTCCCCAGTATGGGAACAAGTAAGTCCCAGTAAGGGAACAAATAAGTCCCAGTATGGGAAAAAGTAACCTCGTCCCCAACGAAGTTACGGCTCCTTCGCCCTTCAATTTGCATAAATATCCAATTGAAAACGATAATCCACTTATCTTCCAAATAATTCCGCTCTTTTTGCATCAAGAAACACACGCTTCATCTGTTCGCAATGTTATTGTATCCTTTCATCCTTCATGTCTTCTTCCGTCAGACGGATGCAGCCACGTTTGCGACGCAACTTTTCAGGAATCTCCAAATCGTCCAACCTAATCTTTGGACTATCAGTGACTGGCTGGGATTCTGACGATATACTTCGCAGGAATACTAGGATTTTCTTGATGGCGGCATTGTTGTCGAGCAAAGGATTGATTTCGCGGAACAACTCTTCACGTAACTGTACGTTTGTCATAATTGCAGCTGTTTATCAGTTTATGGCTGCAAAATTAGCAATTTATTCTGAATAAGCAAACAAAAACGATGAAAGAAATAAAAGCCACCCTAACGGCAGCCCTTTCAAAAATGGAGTAGTGTCGGTCCAGTCTTGCTCCCACGCGGGAATGTCACCCGGATAGCCAAGAATTTCTTCTTGACACTTCAAAGATACGCATTTTTTCCTTATCTTCCAAATAATTACTAGATATTTTCACCCTTTTCCACATCTTTTTTATAATTAGGTGACGATTTACAAATAAATTTTGTACTTTTGCCACACTAACAACTATGACCTATGCAGATACCCGTATCAGAGACGCTCTCGACAAGCACGATGAACCGCGTGTTCGACAACACGGTGGCAACGTATAAGTTCTACTGGCTTCTGTCGTTGCTTGACATGCATGTCAGGAAGCAGTGCACAGAGATACAATCACGCAACACTATTAACGCTTTATGAAAACGGCTGAACTGTTCAAGGAATATATCTGGTTGCTAAATACTATTTATCAGACAGGGAAGGTGTCTTTTGCTGACATCAATGAGAAGTGGCTACGCACGGAAATGAGTGGTGGAGTAGAGATTTCCAGAACTACTTTCAACCGACATAAACGCGCTGTTGAGGACATTTTTGGCATCATCATAGAATGCGACAAAAAAGACGGCTTCAAGTATTATATAGCCAATAAATCGGTGCTTCGCGAAGATACTATTCAAAACTGGATGCTATCATCCTTGACAGTCCATTCAGCAGTTCAAAAGGGCGTAAGCCTTCATAAGCGGATACTTTTGGAAAACGTACCATCCGGATACAAATATCTTCAGCCTATTCTCGAAGCGATGAAGAGCAATCATTGCATATCTTTTACCTATCAGAAATACAATGATGCAGAGATAAAGACATATTCTGAAGCAGAGCCTTATTGTCTGAAACTCTACAAACAAAGATGGTATATGCTGACGAAGGTCAAACAGCAATTCCGCACTTTTTCCCTCGACCGAATCAAATCTCTGGAGATATTAGCACAGTCCTTCCAACTTGATGAAGAATTTGATGCAGAAGATTACTTCTATGATTATTTTGGCGTCTTCCGAGATGAATCGATACCCCCGCAAAAAGTTGTTATCAGAGCCTCGAAAGCAGAACGCCCCTATCTTAGAGACCTGCCTCTCCACCATTCTCAGAAAGAAATAACTACTACGGCTGACTATTCTGACTTTTCTTACTTCATCTCACCCACTGACGACTTTATAGGTGAGATTCTCCGTAAGAAAGACCGCCTCTACGTCATTTCGCCTATTGAACTACGTGAAAAAGTGCTCAAAGGCATACAAGAAATGGAGAAAAACTACAAAAAACAGAAAAAAGTTTGAGACTGTACCACGATTTGGAACAATATACTATTATCTTTGTAGCCAAAATTGGAATCTAATGATTGAATATTACGCTTATGGAACAAAACACTAAAACGTACATAGCCCACTCAGCTAATTCAGGCGGCTACATCCAAACTATGAAAGAACATAGTTCTGGCGTTGGTAAATTAATGAGAGAGTTTGCCTTGTCTGAATCGTTTGCGGATTTGTATGAGTTTTGCGGGCTTATACACGATATGGGTAAGTATTCTGACGATTTCCAAAAGTACATTGCAGGCGAAAGTCAAAAGAAAGTTCGTCATGCCATATACGGTGGCATATATGCGATAAACCAATCCATGTTAGACGTTGCTATACCCGTCTACGGTCATCATTCGGGCTTGCCAAATCGTCCTGACATGCTTCTGGATATCAAAACAGAACAAAGTTCTCCCAAAGATGGTTATGATATAATTCTCAAACTATGGAAAGAAGATATTGGAGATGATACAAAGATTCCTAATGACAAACTGTTTCGAGATATTCCAGACACTCTTCTAAAAGAGCTTTTTGTAAGAATGCTTTATAGTTCTCTGGTCGATGCCGACAGTCTTGACACAGAAAAACACTTTAGTGAAGATAGGTTCAATGCAAGATTATGCCCTCCTTTTAGTGCGGATTTGTTGTTGGATAGATTGCAGCAAAAAAGATGGATACCCTTTACGAATAACCCTGTGAAGAGTGAACTGCCAATCAACAAGCTACGTAATACTGTCCGTAAATATGCCGAGTCCAAGGCTCATTTTCCTCTAGGATTCTTTTCGCTGACCCTTCCTACGGGAATGGGAAAGACTCTCTGTAGCATCAGCTGGGCTCTGCATCATGCGCAATCTCACAAGAACATAAAAAAAATTATTATCGTTCTACCTTTTATCAGTATTATAGACCAAACAGCAGAAGAACTAAAAGATATTTTCAATGACGAGAATGGAGATTATGTACTTGAACATCATTCTAATGTGGTTTACGTAGAGGATAAAGACTCAGAAGAATGTTCTCCTAAACAGTTGGCTACTGAGAACTGGGACTATCCGATAATAGTTACCACATCTGTGCAATTCTTTGAATCATTCTTTAGTAACAGTAGGTCACAGTGCCGTAAATTGCACAACATTCAAGATTCTATCATCATCTTTGATGAAATCCAAACACTGCCTCTGAACGTCACTGAGCCTACACTTGTTATGCTTGACAATCTACAGCAGCTATGCAGGTGCAGTATTCTGTTTTGTACCGCAACTCAACCGGATTTCAAAACAAGGAAAGGGTTCAACGGGATTAGTCATATTGAATCATTGGTTGAGAATCCTCAGCAAGTTTTTGACGAAACAAGACGCGTAACTTATCATCCTGTAAATGACTATAACGAAATAACTATATCGGAACTAACTGATGACGTTGTTAAAAGCCAACAGTCTGCACTTGTAGTATTCAATACTAAAAAGAAGGCTCGATTGTTTTACGATGAGATAAGTGAGGGGATGCGCAATAAAGCGTTCCATCTTTCTACAACGATGTGCCCGGTTCACCGTAAGCGTGTAATCAATGATATTAGGAAAGCATTGAACAACGAAGAATACATTATAGTTAGTTCCACACAACTTATTGAAGCTGGTGTTGATATGGACTTTCCTGCCGTTTTTAGAGAACTGGCACCATTGGAGTCTATTATTCAGTCTGCAGGTCGCTGCAACCGTGAAGGTAAAAATATTGCTGGTGATGTCTATCTGTTCTCTTTGGCTGAACTGGGGCAACCGAGCAAAGAATACCGTGCGTGGTTAGAGTTTGCCAACTTGCTCTATAAGGGGAATGAAGAAAGGCTATATACTCATGACTTCTATAGTTACTATTATAAAGAACTTGTCAAGAATTACGCCAATACAGACAAACTCAACATTACCGAAGACAGGAAGAAACTATTATATCAGACCGTTGCGGAAAAGTACATGATCATTGATAGTAAAACTCAAGCTCTTTTTATTTATGATTACAACGATGAGAGCAAACGGTTATACTACCAAGTAAAAGACAAGGAATACTTGACCAGGCAAGAAAGACAACAAATCTCACAATACTGTGTTCAGGTCTATGATAACTTTATTCGTGACAATAATGCTTTTATAGGATACGAACAATGCGGTCTCTCAGTATGGCATGGCTCCTATTCTCCAGATTACGGTTTGCCGTTCAGTGAAGAATTCAATGTATTAATCAAATAAGAACTATATAAATATGCTTGACAAAGAAATAGTTAGATTAAAGGTAACTGGCGACTTTGCTTGTTTTACTCGACCCGACCTCAAGGTAGAGCGTATGAGCTATCCTTGTATGACACCTTCTGCTGCCCGTGGTATCTTGGAAGCAATTCTTTGGAAAAAGGAATTTCAATGGTTTATCAAAAGAATCATAGTGCTTAATCCGATACAGTTCGTTTCCATCAAAAGGAATGAGATATCAAAGAGGCAGAATCCGAGAGGTGAACCAATTGAGATAACGGAGAATCGAGTACAGCGAAATAGCATCGTCTTGAAAGATGTGGCATACATCATTGAGGCTTCTGTTTTTGTTGATGAGGCTCTTATTGAAAAGACCAAAAAAAGCGAGAACCCCATAACGGTGATGAAATATCGAACAATGTTTGAGCGTCGTGTTAAGAAGGGGCAATGTTGGCATCAGCCCTGCTTGGGCACAAGAGAATTTGCCGCAGACTTTTCGATTCCAGACGAGAATGACAAGCCGTTGGATGTCACCTATCCAATAGGCAGTATGTTCTATGATATGTATTACGATGCTAAGGGGAAGGCAATTCCTGAGTTCTTTTATGATGTAGCCATCATAAATGGGGTTCTTGAATGCCCTGAGGATAAAGCTGCCAAAATGTTGTCTTCATCACATATCCAACCTAAAACAACGGATGACTACAACCGTGTGGTATATGAATATTATAAAGAAGAGGAGGCTGAGGTATGATACAAGAATTAGTTGAGTTTGGAAGGCGCATCACAAAAGACAAAAGCATGGCTCTAAAAAAGGAAACCTTTGCTGTTGATATTGTAATCAACGGAGAAGGTCATTTCCAGCGTTTTATTGCCGGTGATAAACAAACTACAGAGACGGAGGTAATTACTGCCAAAAAAGGAAAGGCCCGTTTTCTTCTTGACAAATGTGAAGAAGTGCTTGGAGTTGGTGATAATTCAGAGAAGAAACATAAGTTGTTTTTGGACAAACTGGAATTATATAAAGGTATCCCCTCTTTAATTCCTTTATTTAAATTCTATGATGCCAACAATGAAAATGGCTTAAAAAAGGCAGTCGCGGAATTTGAAAAGTTGGATAAGAAAGCCAAGGCTGAAAATATGACCTTCATGGTTGGCACGACAAGATTGTTGGAAACGGATGAGATTAGAAGTGCCATCATTAAGAAATTTGAAGAAAACGAGAGAAAGGCCGCCAATGGCAAAATTTGCTCTATCTGCGGTACAGCTAATAGTCCTGTGTTGGATGAGCCTCACGGTTTGGTAAAAATGCCAAAAGGTCAAACTGCAGGATGCGCTTTGGTTTCTTATAACGAAAATGCCTTCGAATCGTATGGTTTAAAGGGAAATTTGAATTCGTCAATATGTAGGGAATGTGCAAGAAATTATATTGAGGGTTTACGCTTCTTGTTGTCAGACGGACATAATGTAGTAGAAGACGATAATCAGAAAGGGCATTATCACTATAACCATAGGATAAAAATTAGCGATAACACCATCACATTGTTTTGGACACGAGAAGAAGCGGATGTGTTGGATCCTTTCTCTGTTTTTGACACTCCCGATACAACAGAGATTAAAAGACTTTTCGATTCTGTATGGAGTGGAAAATCAGCAGTTGGCTCAATAATAGATACGAATATGTTTTACTCTTGCACATTGTCGTCATCTGCCGCACGTATTGCAGTTCGCGATTGGACAGCAATGAGTTTAGATGAATACAAGAAGAACTTGGCTGAGTGGTTTCAAGACATAGAGATGGTTGATAATAATAGCGAGTTATCTTACAGTCCCTTGCACTGGTTAATAAATGCTACGCAACGTGACAAGAAGCCTGGAGAAAAACTGAAAGCCGACCTAAATTCGAAGACCAGAATTGGTACTATTCTCTGGAATGCAGCAATCAAAGGACATTCATATAAGATACCCATTGAGGTTTTGCAATACGTGCTTAATAGAATATGGAAGAAAGACAATTTTTCAAAAGATCGGGCTGCACTTATAAAATTAGTCATTAATCGAAATACAAGTAAAAATATGAAAGCAACATTAGATGAAAGCAACACAAGCGTAGCCTACTTGTGTGGCAGACTGTTCGCTGTTATTGAATCAATGCAGTGGAAGGCTATTGGTAATGTTAACAATGGAGTTAAGGAGAGGTATTTCGCAGCCGCAGCATCTCAGCCCAGCATCTTGGGCTTTCTTTTGACCAAGAATGTGCCTATTTATCAACATAAGATAGGTGGCTATTTAGCAAAAGAATTAAATGAGATTGCTGGAAAAATAAGTGAAGTGGGTAGTTTCCCTCAACGTTTCTCAACAATCGAACAGGGAGAGTTCGCTTTAGGATACTATTTCCAAAGGAACCACAAAAAAGAATCAACTGAAAGTATTAACTCATAAAATAGTTACAGATATGGATAATTACATTAAGAACAGGTATGACTTCGTATTTCTTTACGACGTAAAAGATGGTAATCCCAACGGTGATCCTGATTTTGACAACCAGCCAAGAGTTGATTTCGAAACAAGAGAAGGACTTGTTTCCGACGTATGTATCAAGCGCAAAGTTCGCAACTACATCCAGTTGAAGGTTGAAGCAGGTGAACTTGATGCCGCAAGGTATGATATTTTTATTCGACAGGGGAACATATTAAATGATATCATCCATGATGGCAAAGAAAATGCTAAAGGGAATGAGAAGAAAGGCAGAATGGATATGTGCGACAGATATTATGATATTCGCACATTTGGTGCAGTAATGAGTACTGGAGACAGTTTGGGTGTGGTACGTGGACCAGCCCAATTTGTATTCTCTCGTAGCATTGATTCTATTGATAGCAGGACCCATTCTCTGACAAGATGTTGTGTTGTCGATAAAGCTGATACAACGACTTTCGGCAACAAATCAACCGTTAGTTATGGTCTCTATCGTATGCACGGATATATATCTGCATTTGATGGGGAGAAATGCCATTTCACGGAAGAAGATTTGGAACTCCTTTGGGATGCACTTATGAATGCATTCGAACACGACCATTCTGCTGCTCGTGGTGAGATGAATGCTAGGGCACTAATCATCTTCAAGCATGATTCAAAATTGGGTAATGCACGCTCTGCTCAACTATTCAGTCTAGTCAAGATTGAAAAGGTGAAGGACTCTAATGGTGAAACAATACCGTATCCACGCCAATTTGAGGATTATAAGGTGACTGTTAATGGCAAAGAACTTTCTCCTATTGATGATTACACGAAGATTCAAGATGGGATAGCAATGAAAGTCCTAATCTAACCGCCTATGGCAAAGAAGCGCGAAATAAGAAACAGTACGGCGGAGTTCCTGATTTTCCAGGCGGAGAATAAGGAGCAAGGCATTGAGGTGATGTATGCTGATGAAACGATTTGGTGTACACAGGATGCTATTGCTGCACTGTTTGACAAAGGACGCTCTACTATAGCAGAACACTTGCAAAACGCCTTCAGTACAGGAGAACTGGAGAAAGATTCAGTTTGTCGGAAATTCCGACGAACTGCCACTGATGGCAAGGAGTACAATACGCAATATTATAATCTCGATGCGATTATT
>Ga0310691_10006211_pt1 | contig 12802 bp, 9 predicted proteins | sample 176DNAGHGlowgp2_FD_203887 | JGI IMG/M metagenome (GOLD analysis project Ga0310691, IMG submission 203887) | Sheep rumen microbial communities from Palmerston North, Manawatu-Wanganui, New Zealand - 1766 DNA GHGlow gp2 (v2) (version 2) | ecosystem: Host-associated > Mammals > Digestive system >... | reverse complement strand
ACGCTTATCTCTCCCTCGATTTTGCTTTTTGCCCCATGAAAAAGAAGCTTGTGGCCCTGCTTCAGATTTTCAAGCCACATCATTTCCTTGAGTCTTCCAAGTTTTATACCATTATCAAAAGCAAAACTGTATACCTGTTCCAAAAGTTTCTCCGAGCCTTGTGTCTTACCAAGTTCATTTCGGGATAATGTTACCTGCTGTACACCGATCCTTTTTGCCAGCTCTGTCTGCGTTATGCCAAGTATTTCGCGTATTGCCTTCAGATCATCTGAAAAATTATAATCCATTCACCTTATCTCCTCTCAAACTTGTTTATATCATATTACTTAAAGAAGTTCAATACCTTTTTGAAGTAATATTACTTAGCCGTTACTATTCACAGCCTAATCGCCCTCCCGGCTTCTCCTATCAATAACACGTGACGATTTTTCTCATCACTCAAATGCCAACGACTGTAAAGGAACTTAAATCTGAAGTGCTGCGTCTGCTTGAGGAAAACAAGATATTACGCGATAAGGTGGATACTCTCACGAAGAAACTCAACAACCCAGGTACCGTGTACCTTTAAGAAATTGTTAAGGCTGTAATAAATGCGTAAAGGTACGCGGTTCAAATTTTTCTGGACCCGATGGCCACATGAGCAGCCAGGGCCACCACTCTGGCAATATCCTCCCCTTGTTCGGCCGCATCGAGCAACAGGTAATTGTAGCTCAGCAGTATAGTGGGTACCGCCGAAAAAACTAATGCCACCAGAAACAGCAACGCTATTCTTTTTAATACAGATAGTCTGATGGGGTCTGACCCCTTTACAAATATATTACGTTTCATTAAACTTCCTTAATGAGGTCTGATCCTTACAGCCACTTTTTCTTCTTAAAAAACAAAAGACTACCCACAACGATCATTATGCTAATGACGATCACAAGCGGATATCCCCACTTCCAATTAAGTTCGGGCATAAACCTGAAATTCATGCCATACCATCCGGCGATAAGTGTCAAAGGCATAAAAATTGTGGTAACCACCGTCAGTATGGTCATTATCCTGTTCTGTTTAATATCCAAATGGGCTTTGTACAGATCACGCAGCTGCATGGTATAGTCCTTTAGCGACGTGGAATTGTCATGAAGCCTGGCCATACGGTTTAAAAAGAGTCTGAAATATCTTAGGTTCTCCTGCTTGAAAAAATTATTTTCATTTTCCTCAAGCTCCTGCCCCAGATCCATGAGCTGTTCATAATGTATGCGCAGATCGCGAATATCATTCCTTATGTCATTTAGTCGGCCGGAAGGAAGATCCTCATCACCTTCCATTATCCTTTTTTCCATGGCGTCAAGCTCACACTCGTATTTTTCCATCAAGCGCAGATCATCCTTCACTATCTGATCCAGAAAATCATAAATAAAACGTTCCAGTCCGGGGAGCTTCCATTTTTTGGTCTGTATGATACTTTTGATTATACTCCCGGCTTTACCTGAATCATCGATAAAAACAATTCCCTTTTCATCAAGTGCAAAGGCGAATTTACTGTCCTCCGATGAAAAATCCGTCCTGTCGGGAATCGAGAAAGAACCGGTGAGCGAATCGTAATTCACCTCTGCTTTGGTCGTATATATCTCCGAAATATCCGGATCGGAATCTATATCTATTCCCATTTCAAAGCTTTCGCAGCTTTTTTTCCATTCCTCCGAAGAAAGAACAGCAACATACTGCCTGTCTGTATGCTTCAAGTCCTCCTTGGAGACCTCTCTCAACGTTTCTTCGATCAAATAAAACATATTCGTCCTCCGACGGTGATAACTTTACGGTCAAGACTTCCCTTTTCCGCTGAAAATGTTATTCACAATTTGTTCATGGGGTCTGTTCATGAGGTCTGACCCCCACAACTCAGGTACCGTATACCTTTAAGAAATTGTTAAGGCGGTAATAAATACGTAAAGGTACGCTGTTCAAATTTCTCTGTATCCTGACATATAACTTCCCCTACTGACACAACTTGCCTCAGCACTCAACATCTTAGGCGCATACTCCTCAAAAACTGCAAGCCTCGCCTTATATTCTTCCAGAAGCCATTACACTATCCTATATTTCATTGAGTCACATTATTTCAGTGCCTTCGAAAACTCTACCGCCTTGCCAATGTCACCATCTATCTTAAGCTTGCCCGTTGTGAATGCCATCACCGGATCAAGTTTACCGTCAAGCAGCTTATTATAATCTGTCAGGCTCATGGTAATGGCGCACTGCCTGTCATTATATTCGTAAGGCTCAACATTTATCCTGCCGTCTTTAACCTCCACATAAAAAACACCACTATCCTTACCTGTGATGTTTATCTGAACTGCAAGGAAATCCCTTCCCGTAGCATCAACCTTAGAAGCCATGCTTCTTACTTTTTCAACAAGTTTATCGAACGTCATTTCAAAACCTCCATTTGTTTTCCATTTAGGAACCACATACCTTTAAAAATCTGTTAACTTTGTAATAAATGTGTAAAGGTACACGGTCACTGAATCTTTGCAAGCCTCCATGGTATCCGTCCGCTCATGATCTGTTCTTTTATACTCAATACCAAGAGAATCCAAAAGGTCATAGGTGCGCACCTCCCGAGGCAGACGTCCATCCATACTCTCCGGTCTTCCATCCAACAACTCCATTATTTACAACTCCTTCATACAACTAAAAACAGACATTGGTACATTTTCGAATATCACCTCAACTGCCTTTTTCACTACTCATCATTATTCCTCCGGCATCTTACCGGCGATCTTCATCACGGCAGCATCCTCCGCCTCCTCATACATCTCCTTCACATGATCAAAGATCCTCTGCCAGGACTTCATCGGAGATTCCTTATATGCAGCGGTGACAGCCTCATAGCCCCACAGTTTCTCCGGCGGAAACATGATGGATACCGCCATGCCATACTCATGACCTTTTTTATTCTTCCTGCGCTCAAAGTCAGAGATGACCAGATACGTCTCCATCTGGAGCTGCGTAAGGATTCCCGGATAGTTTTTCTCGCCCTGCTTACCAAAACCTGCCCTTTTCTTTAGTTCTGTAGACAATATCCTCTCGTCTTTCCACAGGGTATCACCGTTTGCATCCTCACCGATGTAAAAATCCATTATGAGTTTTTCACGCCGCCCCGAAAGACCATCCTGCCAACGGGCATCATAATCATAGCCTGACCGGCGACTGTTGACAAAATAAGGCAGCCACTTAAGAGAGATGAAACCGGCCTTCTTATCAAAAAACTTGCCATACGCAATCTTCTGACGGCGGGCGATGATCTCACGCCACTGCCAGGGGTCAGTATCTTCATCTCCGGTCCACCAGCATCCCGGATCAGTCCACTCCTCTACGGAAAAGCCCTCAACTTCATTGGCAAAAAGAGGCAGAGACCCCACTGCCTCTATGTATTCCTCTAATTCTTCTACCGTATGAATGCATTCCGGGTGATCCCAGTCCACACCGTTCATTATCCATACACCGTTTTCTACTGACATAACTTAACCTTCATAGGAATTAGTCCGACATTTTTAAACTAAAGTATACTGCATCATTTCATATTTCAGCTTGCTGCCCTCCCTGATCTCGGGCGGCAGCAATGCCCTGGCCACTAATTTCAGATCATCCGACATAAAATAGTTAATATGTCAGTTCCGTCATGACCCAGTCATCCGTGATGATCTCATATTCTCTTCCACAGTACGGACAATATTTATTCAACAATGCATTGAAACTGGCTCCGCATGACGGACACTGTATCCTGGTCATTGAAAAACCATAATCAATAGGAATATCGGTACGCCTCCTGAACCCTGCCCTGAAAAGCTGTTTTTTCAAACGGACCTTGTCATCCGACATATACAGGACATGCATAAAAAATTTAAGCGTAACATCCACAAATCCATCCTTTTCCACAAACTCAATCAGTGAAAAGGCTCCTCCGTAATGCAGATCAATAATATCCTTCATATTCGGATCCAGACGATCGCCTTCATAAAAGAGCAGTTCTTTTTCATCTTCACTGAACACGGCTGTTCGGATCAGGGATACGGCTTTACCTATAAAATAATCACAGGAAAACTCCGGACTTAAATTTTTCATTAATCTCTCGAATTTCCTTCTGGAACCAAAAGTACTTGTCTTTGCGGATACATCGATCGCGCGGATAAAAAATCTCAATCCCCAAAATATCGGAAAATAAAAGCCGCACAACATAGCTCCCGAAGATGCACCCACGAATGGCATCATGATCAACGAGCTTATTTCAAAAGGCTGGCCGGTTATGATCCAAATGATCGGCGCACCGATACACGTCAGAATGGTCATGACTATCATACCGATCACGATACTGAGTATCCAGTATTTTTTCATGCCTTCCGAATCCATCCACTCCAGAAGATAATACCCCGTCACCTTGGGATACAGGTCATCCATGATATAGGAAGTCCCGCAATGAGGGCAGCCCTGACTAAGTTCCGAAAGCTTTGACACGGCACCGCAGTTAGGGCAGGAATGATCTATATCCTTAAGATCCTCACCGTCGCGAAGATCGGTACAGGTTTCATAAAGATTATAACAGCGTTTGTCCTTATAAATAATGTTACCATCCTTAGTCACACTGCGCTTCAGATAATACTCGTGACAACTGATATTATTATCATAGCGTGCGTCACTTCGGTTAAACACATTCAGTATATCCCGGTCAGTCTTTTTTGTAGGCACCAAAACATATTCAACCTCAAGCCCCTTCTTAGTGATCCTCTTAAATTGAAGACCTATGGTGTGGTTGATATCATTATCTGCACTTGGAATAACCTTTCCACCGGAGATCGCGGGCCCCAGTAATTCAACAAATTCCTTATATCTGGCCTCAGCCCTTCCTGACAAATATTTAAATCCCATCAGATACCTCTTAATTTTTAGATAATTAAATTCAGGTACAAAACCCAGGTACCGTGTACCTTTAAGAAATTGTTAAGGCTGTAATAAATGCGTAAAGGTACGCGGTTCAAATTTAGAATTTAGGAATGTCTTTCCCTGCAAAGGCAATTGAAGAAGGCAGAAAGATTCAGGATTCAGGTACCGTGTACCTTTAAGAATTTGTTAAGTCTGTAATAAAACGTAATGGTACACGGTCCCAAAAACTTCTACTTATTAGTACTCTCAAATTCGAAAATCATTCGGATGTATACCAGCCTTTATGAATCTGAACATTGCTGATGTATCGGCTCCCATCACTTCTCCAAACACTTTCTGACCTTTGTAAGAGAACTTCATAAATCCTCTTTCAAAATTACTTATATTCGCTAAACACCATAAAACTCGCTCACGATGAGATCTACCATCATAATAGTAATAAGCAAAATCCGTAAAGCAAAAACCACCTTGAATCGCATTCGGGAAACCATTAATCCGAAATGCCTTTATTTTTTCACCACCTCTTATTCCAAAATACTGCTTAACAATATTCATTTTCTCTAGATTTTGTTCTAAACATTTTCCCGAATATATTCCTGCACTAGGATTCTCCATTGTTTCACACATTTGCGACTGAAGTTTATCAAATATAACTTGCCTTCGATCATAATTACCATCAAATTTCAAAATAACCTTATATAAAAAACTATTAAACATTTGTAACCCTTTAAATTCATTATATAAATTAGGGAACTCAAAGCCAACCAACGCTAATTTCGAAGTTTGAAAAACAGCAATAAAAGATTCACTATGATCAGGACGTTCAACCACCTCTATGCTTGCAACATCATTTATATGAAATCCTTGAGAACCATTATTATCTTTTATAAAAACCTGACGCGTTGTATACAACATTGTTAATTGTGATTCAGCATAATTCACACAACAAACAGCCTTTCCAAACCCTTTTTCCCATAAATTATTAGAAAAGACACCCAATTCAGCTAACCATTTTTTAAATCCCATGTTATACGAACATGCTTTTTCAAATGAGTCTTCCCCAAAATAAACATCTATATTGAAACCCTTTTCTTTTAAATAATAATCCCAAACAGAACAATCAATTTTCCACACATCTTCAGGACACTGTTTTACATGTTCCAGCTCTTCCTTAGCAGCTACATGTTCTCTAAGTTCCGCCTTTCTTTGATCTCTCCTTATTTTATCAATTACATCATACTGCTGCTTTAAACTATCATGCAATCCTGCTCCACAATACCCATTTTCTTGTATTCTCTTAATTCTATCTAAAATTTCATCTCGCTCTTGCACAGGTATGTCTTTATCTAATTTTTCACATAAGCGTTTTATAAAAGAAATATTCTTTTCCGCTTTTTCTTTTTCATCAACCGTTGCAAATATACGTTTTTCGGCCACAAAAGTAGAAGAACTAATATTATAGTCAGTAACAAAATCTTCAACTGTACGTGCAGAAATATCTTCCTGTTCAAGAATTCTATTCAGACTATTCTCTTGCTCTTGTAACAATTTAGACATTTCCTCTGAAAATGAGGAATACTCGCTAATAATATTTTTAAGTCCTTCTATATTTCTTTTAAGCTCATCACTTTTAACGCTCCCAAAATCAATATCATATTTTTTAATCACACGATTACGTATTTGTTCAACATCTACTTGATAATAATATGATTCTTCACCCAAAGCATTCCTTAGTTGCTCTAACAAAAAATCAACCTCTTCAGGCGTATACTCACTTACTCCCTCGTAAATATGTGTTCTTATTTCTTTAACAGTCTTGCTAATACGCTCCGACTTCACACCCAATCTTTTTTCATGTTCATATAAACGGATATACCAATCTAAATCCTTATTTCCTGATTTAAGATCAATAACAGCTAGAATACTTTCCTTTAGTTTTTCAACATCTTTCTTAAACCATTTTGCCACCTGTAACAAATTATTAACATCATCATTAATATCGCTGCTATTTTCAGATATCAACACATATAATGCCTGATAGACTTCCGCATTAGTAGGCTCTTCCTTCAAGAGATTAATTGTCCAACTAATCTTATCCTTTAAAGACTTTGCATTTTTAATCCTATTTCTAACATAATTTACCCATTTATCCTCCATTGAATATACACTGTAATAAAATACTGACTGTGTAGCATCAATCAATAATAGAGGGGTCGCATCCACTAAAAGCGATACTAGTTTATCAATCTCAGCCACAATAAATATACCCAGTTTATTCTTTGACCTAGATTCCTCCAACCCATTTTGCATCATCTTATATGAATCAATCATACCGTGTAATGCGTCAGAACCAGCATTCAATAACCCTGCTTGTATTCGTCCTTTAATAGCACCCTTAATACCAAATCCTCCGCCGACCCAACGGCCCCTATTTGCGGTAGCATATAAAACATCTAAATCTTTCTTATTACTTTCTGTCACTATCTGTGTGTACAGCTCCTGAATGGCACCTACTCGTCCAGTAGTCGCCTCATAAATTTCACTATAATACTCAAGCGCATTAAATAAAATCTCCGACCTATTTTCCTCGCTACACTCCATTTTTTCAACAAATTGTCTTATTAATTCACCCCATGGTTTTAGAACAACTTTTTCCATATCACTTCGAAGTTGAGTCGACACATTGTATTTACTATAATCTAATGATTTAAAAAAATCTGACGACCTTTTTTTCATAATTAGTAAATCATTTTTTATGCTATTCTTTAGTGCATCGCTAACAAAATAACAGCTTTCAAAAATAATCTGTCTCCCTAATAAACGGGTTTTATTATTCTTTACAAAACGACCAAACACATTACCTTGTTCTTTTATATCTCGTTGTTTCTGGTTATATCCGATGATATCATCAACACCAAGTTTTTTTCGTACTCCAAATAAACATGAATCAATATCCTCAACATTAAAGCCAAGCTTCACCCCTAAAAAGAATAATTCCTGAAATTCTTCACTACTGAGTTCATCGGCTTTACATGAATCTAACATCTTAGTATATTTATCACACATCTGCATAATGGCCGATTTAAATCTCTTATACTCATTTTCATTAAAATCCTTATCAAAATTCGGATCGCTCGTTGTAATTCTATCAGAAAATTCTCCCTCATTCTTAAAATCATCCAACGCTTTTTTTAAAAGAGCACGCTTATCATCAAAACGATGCAATAACAAATATCTATCATATAATTGCTTAACATAAAGATCTGATAATCCTAAATTTTTAGCAAAATTGTAAGCATCTGACTCAATATCATCCCCAATTGAAAGCATTATATCAATATTGTTGAAAACTATCGAATCAAGAAATCCATAATATCTTTCAATAATTTCTTCGCTCTCTTTAACTATTAAATCAACCGATTCGGATGGACAGTTATAATGCATGCCTATGTTATATAATAATTCTCTGTCTACTTCTATCCCATTAACTTTAGCCCCAATTACTTTATTAATGATAGTATCTCTTAATGCACGATTCAGACGCCTGTCCTCTATTATCGTCGATTCATCAAGAGATGCCATTTTCTCTGTCGATGAAACACTCTCATCGTTTCCATTAAGTTCCTTTAAAATCACATCGGTAGGACAACCACACTCTGGACAAGCTGGTGCTTTATCAGAAAACCTCTTTCCACATTCTGTACATATTATTAAAGCCATAATAAATACCTCCGTTTACAAGTAAAACTCTGCTACAAAACACTTTTCTAATGTATCTTTCCCTATCCCCAAAGCTTTATAAATTCATTTTAAGCCACTTTTATCCCGAAATAATCCCAAGCCAGCTTATCCAACTGTGCCGCAATCAACGAAAACTCCTTATTCAGATCCAATGTCTTCGCTCCAATCTGGTTACCACCCATATTAAACATACAATCCGGCGTGATATCTTCATCTGTCTTCGCATACAAGAGCACGCCGGCTACTTTTCCCGTGTTATCCTTATCATGGTTCTTTACATAGGTAAAAATCTGATACAGATGATTTGATCTCAGAGACTCCTTATCAAATTGATTCAACATCGTTCTGCTATAATACTTCGCATCGATTATAAGTATCCTGTCCTTCAGCCTTAGCATAATATCAGTCTGCATTATCGGCAGGAATCGGATCATCGAGTCTTTATTCTCTCCGACCAGATTCCATTTAACCTGTCCGGCCTTCACCTCTGAAAGATACTTATGATGCTGGATATAATATTCAAGAATAAACTTCTCATACAATCTGGCCATATGTTCTTCTGAGAACGCCATCATCTTGTACTCACCCTTTTCGGTAGTCTGAAGCATTCCTTCCAGCACGAAGTAACAGATATTCATCAACATCTCATAGTTCTGATTATTCCTCTGATAATATAGCCTGCTCCATTGGATTTCTGATAGTTGTAGCTGGTTGATTCCATCAAAGAATACCTGAACCTTCTTCAGGGCAATCTTACGTTCTATACTCACACCATCATCAATCAACAGATAATACATTGTCGTTTTCAGGATTTGATTAAAAAGATTATTCTCTGAAAGCTCATCAAATTCACAAGCCAGCTTCTGCTTACGCTGTATTCTGTTACGAATAGTTTCTTGAAGATCTAACTTCCCCCGCATTACTGACAATGTCTCATTCTTTGTGATATATTCCCGGTAAAGCCCATGCTTTAATTGTTGAGCGATCCCCTTGCTGAGGATTGCAGCAAAAAGATCCTGTGCATTAACGAACTTTTCCGAAGCAACCTCATCATAATTTGACTGCTTCAGAACCTGAAACGCATAGGAAAGCATATAATATATATTTTTGATGAATATGCTTTTATCCTTAGTCATCAAACACTCCGCGTAAATTCTTTTCCCATCTGGAGAGTTTGTCAGGTTCATCAAACCAGTACTCACCAAGCATTGGCAGGATATCAAACTCCACAACAGATCTCATCCACTCGTCTGTACATCCGGCTTCCTCTCTTCCACAGAAATAACTGTGCCCGATCTGGAATCCACGGCCAAGCGATTTATCATCCGTAATTGCCTTATTCAGAATCTTTATCTGATCAATCAAGGCATTGAAGGTTTCATTTGCAAATCCATTCTGATATTTTGTAAATCCATCTGAATTAAATCCCGGCTCCATCTCAAAGAAACTGAACCTTCTCCTAAGAGCGTAATCGATCATTGCAAGGCTTCTGTCGGCAGTGTTCATCATACCGATGATATACAGGTTCTCCGGTACCGCGAATGGCATACCACTATATGCCAACGTTACCTTCTTACCACGATAATCCTTTTCTATCAGCATCAGCAATTCACCAAAAATCTTACTCAGATTTCCTCGATTGATCTCATCTATGATAAAGAAAAACTCTTTATCCGGATGATTTGCAGCCTTCTGACAGAAACGATAGAATATTCCATCGGTCAGCTTAAAATCGGATCCATCCGGTCTGTATCCCATAATGAAATCTTCATAGGAATAATTCTGATGGAACTGAACCATCTCTATTCTGGAATCATCAATCTCACCCATCATGGCATACGCCAATTTTTCAGCTATAAATGTCTTACCAACGCCCGGTGCCCCCTGCAGAATGAGATTCTTCTTATTTCTAAGAAGAGTTTCCAGCACGTTATAACGTTCTTCGGTCATATAAACCATGCTGAGGAAATCTTCTTTCGTATACTTCTGCACAACCGCATCTGCCTGTTTTAACGGATTATCATCGCGGATAATATCCATGATAAAATCGAACTCACCCTTAGTAAGCTTAAACAGGCTTCCGTTAGGCTGCACAAAGAACTCCATCTTTTCAAGTTCAGGACACGCCTTCAAATTCAAGTATTCGATTGGTGATGCAAGCCCTTCAGTCTTTTCAAAATAGATTGATTTGCCATCACTCGCCTGAGTGATCTTTCCGATGGCTACAACCTTCTTTACCGGATTTGCTTCATATCCAATAATAATATCTCCTACTTTTACATCTATAAAATTCTGAAAAATTCTTCTCTTATGACCATTCTCATTATATAGTGTATAACTCTGCTCTTCTCCAACCTTCAGATCAGCAAAGCTCCATATTTTCGGATTAGCAGTCAGCCACCAATATCCACGAATCTGATCTTCATCTCCAAAGAGCTTACTTAAAGTCACGTCAAAGTACGGCTTAAGAATTGCTTCTTCAAATACAGCCTGTTCTTCCCCCTCCACCTTTATACAGGTAGAATTGAAATCCGGCGACCACCATTTATGAACTCCATTATAAACGGAAGTATCTTTTGACTTTGCAATCAACCGATATTCTCTTTCGTACCATCCGTCTTTCATCTCAGGATTAAGAACAGCCTTGTCTGAAGTAAACTGTCCAAGTATCCTTATGCTGTTCCCATAGCATAAATAGAAATAATCGCCCTTCTTTATGCTATTCATAAAACTCTCACCCTGCGAAATCTTGGATGTAGCCATTGCCCTCGTGTTGCTATGAATAACAGCCACCCTACGTTCTTCAAATATTACACGGTTTTCTTCTGATATTGATCCATGACTGATTTTCCAGATTGACGGAGTATTATCTACATACAGCGGGACACCACTTAAATCAACCAGATCAATAGCTTCAGACAATTCATCTCTCAATTTCCATATATATGCGCCATCTGTTGATTTGTCTGCCCTTCTACCAACATAAAGAATCGGCCACCACTGTGCATCTTCTGTATCTCGCACCATAAGAGGGCATCCTGTCTTCTTTGCTATTCGTCTTGCCAAAGACTGCGAGCCATTATTGTAATAATTATAATTTTCACCATATTTCACAGATAGTTGCTTACAGGTTGCCGCACCGCCATAATCTTTTAGTCGCTTAACTATCCTAAGACTTCCATTTGTAAAAACTGAATTATCATTTAATAGTTCTACCCAGTCATCAACACCTAATTCGGGGGAATATTCTTCTATCGATGGAAACCATTCTTTTTCAGCCGCATTACGTTCAACCAAATAATACCGTCCAAAATAAAATCCAACATCTATTGTCAACGTTTTTAACTCAGGATCCGGATAACACTCCGGTGTAAGAGCATCTTTTAGCATTTTGACTAAATCTGTGTCTTCTTTTATTACCTCACAGATCTCATCATACATCCTAAATCCACCGACCAAACTCTCCACAGATCCATTTTTCTTAGGCATATAATCAGATGATAATTCTCTGGCCATAGCCCTAAAAAACTCGTATTTATAAATATAGTATTTATCAGGATACATCAGCCATAAGTAAGTACTGATTGCATTAGTATTCTGATAATGATTTCGCCAGGTTCCATCATCATATTTGACTCTTAATTCTTCTGCCGCAGTTTGAAAAGCATCTATTCTTTCAGATAATCCTCTCGAATCATCAAAAAGGCTTCTAAACATCGCCCTTGTAGCTCCAGCATCAGCCTTCGCAAAGTTAATGATCATACCTCTTGGATATGCATAACCAGATGCCAGCAGACTATATGTTTTATCTGTGGCCCTTTTAAACATTTCTCCAAAATCATCGGCATCAATATCCCAATTATCCTGAAATATCTTAATGGCTTCCCATTTAAACTTTTCATCTTCCCAATGTTGAGTGAAATATAACTTATACCCATTCAATATGAGATTAAGTTTTTCTTTGTTGATCATTCGAACAACCTCCTTAAACTGCTATCGTTCCCTTTCTCATTTCCCGATATATTATGCCTGCCAATGCCCCCATAATGGCATTGTTGTTGTTAACTCCTTGAGCTGTCATCATTCCAACCTTTCTGGCTGTCACAATCCTGCTCATCTTTCTGTCACTGAT
>Ga0310691_10006210_pt1 | contig 12802 bp, 8 predicted proteins | sample 176DNAGHGlowgp2_FD_203887 | JGI IMG/M metagenome (GOLD analysis project Ga0310691, IMG submission 203887) | Sheep rumen microbial communities from Palmerston North, Manawatu-Wanganui, New Zealand - 1766 DNA GHGlow gp2 (v2) (version 2) | ecosystem: Host-associated > Mammals > Digestive system >... | reverse complement strand
TGGGTCACCTTGAACTTGGAAAGCGTCATACCCAGAGTCTCTTTGACGATGGGCAAAAGCAGGAACGGCATGACGGATGTCTCGTAGATGCCGCTCCAGCGGGCGCTAATCTTCCCGTGGCTTGTGAAGCGGAGGGCCCACATCGACATCAGGTGCATCGGGAGCCAGAACAGGGCGAGGTCGATAAGCGTACACTTGAAAATCGGGATGCAGAATACGGCGAACATCAGGGGCGAAAGCAGGTAGATCAGGTTCTTGACGGGGGAGAACCAGTAAAGTACGGAACTCAGGTAACTCAGTTTTTGCGAGATGTTCAACTTGCGGTTGAACATAAACTTGAGCTGCTTTGTGGTCGCAATGACGCCGCGTCCCCAGCGGGTGCGCTGCTGGATGTGTTCCTTGAATGTCGAGGGCGCAATGCCCGATGCGAGCGGTTGCGAAAGACCGAGGCTCACAAAGCCTGCCGATTCGATCAGCATGCCTGTCGCAAAGTCTTCCGTGATGGATTTCGTGTAGAATCCGCCGATGGCGTCAAGTGCCTTGCGCGAAATAATCGTGTTCGACCCGCCGTAAATCACGCTGTTGGTGGATGTCTTTGCAGCCTCGATGACGCAGTAGAAGTAGTCCTGCTCGTTAGGGACCTTCGTTTCGGCGTAGAGGTTGTGCTGGAACACGTCGGGCGTGTAGAAACTTTGCGGTGTCTGGATAAACCCGAGCGGGCGGCGCGTTTCTTCGGGGAGGCTTTCGTTGATGCGTTCGGCGTCTACAAAATAGGGGATAGTCTTGAGCAGGAACTTCCTCTGCGGAATCATGTCCGCGTCAAAAGTCACCACGTAGGGCGAACTCGTGCGGGCGAGTGCCGCGTTCAAGTTGCCTGCTTTCGCGCCATCGTTGTTCGGGCGGTCGAAGTAGTTTATCTCCAGTTCCTCGGCGAGTTTGCGCATTTCGCTACGGCGGTTGTCGTCGCACAGGTAGATATGCACCTTCGACCTGTCGGGGTAATCCATGTGCTTGCAGCCGATAATTGTCTTGCGCAAAAGTTCGGGCGGTTCGTTATAAGTCGAAATGAAAATATCTACGTCGGGGTAGTCCGCGTCGGCAATTTCGGGCAGGGGATGTTCCCGTAGCTTGAGCATTCCGCCGTAGTGTATGAGCGATTCGATAAAGCCGAGGACTTCTATGGCGAGCAGGATGCTGCTTCCGATGATGGCAATCCAGCCGTAGGCATACGGGATGGAACACGTAAAGCGCCAGCATAGATAAATTAACGTGAAGAAAGTGCTCAGGAAGAGAAACAGGTCGCCGAGTAATTGCTTTGCAGGCCTGGAAGTGAACTTTTTCGCATCTTCGTTCTGGCTGAATTTAAGCAGGTCGTCGTACGTGCGAACCTTGCTGTATCGGAAACGCTTCCTGATTTTCTGGATAAGGAAAGCGACAAGGATTACGATAAAGACGGGAATGGCGAAAATCCCCCACACAATATAGGGCTTCGTGCGGGCGAGAATCTTGAAACTCAATACGGGCTCGTAGATAAGCGGAATCTTGTTCAGGTCCTTGCCCTGGAAAAGAGCCCGCGCATAGAGGCCCGAAAGGCTCAGGTCGGCTTCGGCAAGGGAATCCACTGCACGCGAGTCGGAACGCACCATGGCGGATTCCTCTTCCTTGTTCGACATGCTCCAGATGGTGTAGCTCAGGTGCAGGGAATCCAGGGTGGCGTACCACTGCTTGACGCTTTCCAGATCAATCTTTCCGTCGCCGCTCGCTTCGCAGAGTCCGCTTTCGGTAATGAAGATGGGGGTGCCGCCGCCTACGACTTCCTTGAGGAGTGCAAGCGATTCGCCCTTGTGGGAAGTGGCGTAGAAGTGAAACGAATACATCACGTTGTCGAAGGCCACCGGGTCCTTTGCCGGCTCCTGGATTTCGCGGTCGTAATTCGGGGTGCCGATGAGAATCAGGGCGTCGGGCTTGTGCCTGCGGATAACGGGAATGATGATGTTCGCGTATTCCTTGATGTCTTCCCAGGTGCAGTCTCCGTTGGGTTCGTTGCAGATTTCGAAAATCACGTTTGGGACGTTCGCGTATTCCTTTGCCATCATGTTGAAGAAATTGATGGCTTCGGCAAGGTTCTCGTTCGGGTTGTTGTCGATGAGGATATGCCAGTCCACCATCACGTACATGTCGTTCTCGATGGCGTACTGCACGCCCTTCCGCAGAATCTCGAGGTTCTTTTCGCGGTCGCCGTGCACGTAGTCGTACGAATACATGGCTAGGCGAATCAGGTTTGTGTTCCATTCCCTGCTGAGTTGGCGGAAAAGGTTGGTGTTTACGTATTGCGGGAACCAGGTGAGCCCGTGGGTACTCGCGCCCTTGATGACAACCTGGTTGCCATGTTCGTCGAAGAGGTTCGTGCCTTCTACATGGAGCTTCCCGTTTATGGAGGGGCGTGCATTTATGACGCTGGTTGTGTCTGCGCTGGCCATTGCGGCAAGGAACAGCGTGCAGATGGCGAATATGCGAATAATTCTCTGTAACGAAGTCATGCTTGAAAGATACGAAAAAAATGAAGGGCAGTCCTCGCGGGCGTGCTTTTTTTTGTAAGTTTGGCAACATGAATTTTCCTGTAAAAGATGAACACTCCGGTGAACGCATCGACAAGTTCCTTGTCGGCGCAATGGAGAACGTGTCCCGCACTGACGTACAGAAACTTATAGTTGCAGGCGAGGTGAAGGTCGGTGGCGCTGCCGTTTCCAAGAATTTCCGCGTGGAAACCGGTATGGTCGTAGTGGTGGAGAAGGTTCCCGAGAAGCAGGCGAGTACGCTCGAACCCGAGGAAATCCCGCTCGACATCGTGTACGAGGACGAGGACATTGTCGTATTGAACAAGCCGCGCAATTTGGTGGTGCATCCGGGTAACGGCGTGCAGAACGGAACACTGGCGGCAGGCCTGTTGCACCATTTCAAGGAAAATCTCTCGACTGTAAATGGCCCGCTTCGCCCGGGTATCGTGCACCGCCTGGACAAGGATACACCGGGCCTCATGGTGGTGGCCAAGAACGATGCGGCGCACAGGCATTTGGCGCACCAGCTCGAAACCCGCACGCTGCACCGCACCTACAATGCGCTCGTGTGGGGCTGCCCGCGTGATTTGGAGGGCTGCATCGATGCCCCCATCGGGCGCAACCCGAAGAACCGCCTAAAGATGGCGGTGGTGAAGGGCGGGAAGGATAGCCGCACGCACTTTGTGGCGAAGGAATTCTTTGCGATTGCGACCCTGCTTGAACTGCAACTGGAATCGGGCCGTACGCACCAGATTCGCGTACATACCCGCTATACGGGCCACCCGGTGGTGGGCGACCCGCTGTACGATGGCCGCGAAGAGAGCTTGAACCGCGTGCCGCCCCTGATGAAGGAGATTGCGGGGAAGGTGCTCGAGATTGCCCCGGCGCAGCTTTTGCAGGCGGTGAAGATTGAACTCATCCACCCGCGCACGGGCAAGAAGATGAAGTTCAAGGTCCCGCTGGAAGAACCGTTCGCGAAGGTGCTGAAACTCCTGAAGAAGGAATGCCCGGCAGACGCCCCGGTGTTCGATGAGGAAGAAGGCTTCCGCGACTTTGATGCCGACATCCGTTTTGACGAAGGCTTCGACGAGGACTTCGATGGCGATATGCCCGAAGAAGAGCAGGAATGCGTGTTCCCGGAACTGAAGGAGCGCAAGACCCGTGCCCAGCGCCATGCCGAGAAGGCGGCTACAGCTGCGCACCGCAAGGCGAAAGCGGCCGAACGCAAACTCATCAAGCAGATGAAGGCGGCGCGCAAGAAGGGAATTGCGACCGAGGACTTCGTGGAACCCGGTTACGAACCCACGATTGACCCGGATTTGCTAGATTAGAAAATGTCATCCTGGAGGGAGCCAAAGGCGACCGATAGGATCCATAAAAAATTGCATGGACTCTATCGCATCTTCGATGCTCCAGAGTGACAGTTCCTGATGTATGACCAATAACTATTGACTAATGACTAATGACAATGGCTGAATCTTACTTCTTTATCGGTGTTGCGGGCGTGGGCATGAGTGCTATCGCCCAGTACCTGGCGGGCAAGGGCGTCGCGGTGAGCGGGTCCGACCGTCAGTTCGGTGAATTCCTCTCGGGCAAGTGCGAAAAGCCGCTTGTGATGGGCCAGCTCGAAGATTGCGGAATCAAGTGCTTTGCGCAGGACGGCTCGGGCATTGTCGCTGGCCTCTCTGCCGTGGTGGTGAGTACCGCCATCGAGGATACGAACCCCGACTTGAAGCGCGCGAAGGAACTCGGCGTCCCGGTGATGCACAGGAGCGAGATGCTCGCGAAGATTTCGAAGGAAGCCCGCACGATTGCGGTGAGCGGTACAAGCGGTAAAAGCACCGTGACCGCGATGATTTACCACATCCTGGAATACGCTGGAATGCAACCCTCCGTGATGACGGGGGCCGGCCTTGTGAACCTGCAGAAGCAGGGCAAGATTGGTAACGCGGTGAGCGGCAAGGGCGAATGGCTCGTTGTGGAAGCCGACGAGAGCGACGGAACCCTCGTGCGCTACGAGCCGGAAATCGGCCTCATTTTGAATGTGGACAAGGACCACAAGGAAATGGACGAACTGCAGGAAATCTTCCTCAAGTTCAGCCACAACATCCTGGATAACGGCAAGATTCTCATCGTGAACGATGCGCACCCGCTGGCAAAGAAGTTCAGCGCGGGCCGCGAATTCGATTTCGGGTTCGAGAACTATGTGGGCGTGCAGGGCACGGACTTCAAGACTGCCGGTACGCATATCAAGTTCCGCGTGCGCCACAAGGCGGAACTCGTGAATTTCGAGGTGCCGCTCCCGGGCAAGCACAACATGGAAAACGCCCTCGCGGCGACCGCTGCCGCGCTTCGCGCCGGAGTGTCGCTCCATACGTGTGCCGACGCGCTGGCGACCTTCCCGGGCGTGTTCCGCCGCCACCAGATATTGGGAACGTTCAACGGCGTTACCCTCGTGGATGACTTCGCGCATAACCCCGCAAAGATTGCGGCAAGCATCAGGAGTGCACAGGACTTTACCGAGGGCCGCGTGATTGCATGGTTCCAGCCGCATGGCTTCGGGCCCACGCGTTTTTTGCGGCATGACCTCGTGGAATTCATCGCGAAGACGCTTCGCCCGAAGGACTTTGACTTCGATCGCGACAACGACATGATGTTCTTCAGCGAAATCTACTATGCGGGCGGTACCGTCACGCGCGATATAAGTGCGGGCGACCTTGCAGACGACCTGTTGCTGAAGGGCTGCGAGGCCATCTACATCGAGAACCGCGACGAGTGCGCGAAAAAGATGGTGGAATGCGCCCAGCCCGGCGATACCATCTTGCTGATGGGCGCGCGAGACCCGAGTCTTGAAAAGTACGCACAAAGCGTGCAGAAATTGCTGGAGGCGAAGTAGAGCGGTTGCTTTACTACGTGCCGGTTTTTAGCAACTGCATCTTTCCGTCACCCAGGTTCTGGCAGACACGGTTTCTGCCGTTCTGCTTGGCGTGGTAGAGAGCCTTGTCTGCGCGGTCGATGAGCGATGCTACAGTATCGTTGTCGACACGTTCCGCAAACCCGATGCTCACGGTAACCTGGATGATGTTGCCGTCCGGGAGCGAAATGCTCATGTTCTCCATGTCGCGACGGATGCGTTCTGCAATAATCTTTGCATTCTTGGTCGAAGTCCCGGGCAGGAACACCGTGAACTCCTCGCCGCCGTAACGCACCGGCATGTCAGAAGGCCTTAGGCTGCGTGTAAGCGTCTGCGCCATGGAAATAAGCACCTGGTCGCCAGCGAGGTGGCCGTAGGTGTCGTTCACGTTCTTGAAATGGTCGATGTCGAGCATGAATGCCGTGAGCATAATGTTTCCCTTGTTGCTCCGGGCCATCTCGCGCGTGTACATTTCTTCGAGCCAGCGGCGGTTGTGGAGCCCTGTCATCGCGTCCACCTTTGCGTATTCTTCCATGCGGCGGATATGGTACTGCTCCTCGCATACAATCTTGTTGTTGTTGCGGATGCGCTGGCTCAGGATGAGCAGGAAGTTCAGGCTCAGTTCGTGCGAGGCGGAAATCATCGCACGTGCGATATCGGAGGGGATAAGCAGCACCTTGCTGTTTTCCTTTGCAGATACCGTCGCGCTCGGGGGAATGCTGTCGAATATCGACATCTCTCCGGCGCAGTGCCCTTGTTCGATGGTGCTTGTAAACGTTCCTCCCTCGGATTCGAGCTTCACTTCGAGGCTGCCGCGCAACACGATGACCAGGTCAATGTTCGGATTGTCGGGGCTAATGAGCGTTGTACCCTGTTCGACCTCCTTGGTCTTGCAGGGCAGCAGGAATCCCGCCAATTTTTCGAATTGGATATTCTTGAAAATTTCCAGTTCGGCGAATTCGTTCCTGGATATCGGGAGTGTCTCTTTTTCGTCGTAGTTCATATTTCTATTATATAATTTTCGGTGCGCTCGGGTTACCTTGTGTGCCTTTTTTTTCAGAAATAAGATTTTTTTATCAAATGTTGGCCGTAAAAATTCGAAAAATGCTATCTTGCAAGGGGTAAGGGTATCGTTATGCACAAGTTTTTACTGAAGTCGGTGGTGTTGCCCGGTCAGGGCTGCGGCAAAGTTGTGGATGTGCTTATTGCGGGGAATCGCTTTGCACGCATAGGGGTGGTTCCCCCCGAGGAGTCGCTTGGCGCTGAGGTTGTGGACTGCTCGCACTTTGCCATTTTCCCGGCGTTCTACAACGGGCATACGCATGCAGCGATGACGCTCTTGCGCGGGTATGCCGACGATATGCCGCTCCAGAAGTGGCTGCAGGAATACATCTGGCCGTTCGAGGCCAAACTTACGGGTGACGATATCGACGTGGCTTGTCGACTTGCCCTTCTCGAGATGATTAAGTCGGGTACGGTTTTCTTTGCCGACATGTACTGGCATCGCGAACGTACCATCAAGGTTGTCGAGGAGATGGGCATACGTGCTGCAGTGGGCGTGACGTTTGCGGAATCTCTCATGTCGCCAGAAGCGATTGACGGCAATTTCAAGTTCCTTGCCGCGCATACCGGTGAATCGGAACGCGTGCGCCTTGCGGTTGCCCCGCATTCCGTATACACAGTGGGCGAGGCGCTGCTGAAGCGCTGTGCCGACTTTGCCCGCTCCGAAAATTTCATGGTCCATACGCACCTCTCCGAAACGAAAAAGGAACTGGAAGATTGCGAAAGGCAGTACGGGTGCAGTCCGGTCCGCCTGCTGGAACGTGCGGGAATGCTCGGTTCGAACCTCGCTGCGGCGCATTGCGTTCATCTCTCGGATGATGACATGAAGGCATTCGTGGATTCGGGCGCGACGGCGGTATTGAACCCGAATTCGAACTTGAAACTCGCTAGCGGTATCCCGCCGATTGACCGCCTGTTGCGTTCCGGTGCAAATGTTGCCCTCGGTACGGACGGCGATTCCTCGAACAACAACCTTGACATGCACGAGGAGATGAAGCTTGCGGCGTTGCTTGCGAAGGTGCAGGGTGGCGCGGAAACGTTGCCTGCGCACGAAGCGCTGAAGATGGCGACAGTCCATGTGGCGCGTGCCTACGGGCTAATGGATGCCGGCGAAATCAAGGAAGGCTACCTCGCGGATTGCCTGCTGGTCGACCTGAAGAACGAACGCATGGTGCCCGGCCACAACCTGGTAAGTAACTGGGTGTACGCTGCCGACAGCAGTTGCATCGATTCGGTTATCTGTAACGGAAAGTTCGTAATGCGTGGCCGCCACGTGGATGGCGAAGAAGAAATTGTGCGTGAAGCCGAAACCTGCGCAAAAAGGCTTGCGGCCGTTTAAGTTCGGTAAGCTAAGCTTTGTCGATTGAGTTCTACTTCTTTTCCGCGGAGTAGGTGTTCGGGGCCTTCTCGTTGCTTACCTTGTAAGTCGTTCCGGCTTTTTCCGTGACCTTTTCCTTGACCTTTTCCATTACGGAGTCAGCCTTTGCGTCGACCTTCTTGACGAGGGAATCCTTTGCATCGGTTGCTGCCTTCACGGCTGCGTCCTTGGCCTGCTCTGCGGCCTGCGTCGTGGTCTCCGTGACCTTTTCGACGGCCTTGTCCGTAATTTCCTTGCTGAGTTCGGTCGCCTTCTTTTCGGCGATACCGATCAGGTCGGGTTCTTCGGAAGAGAATCCCATGAGTTCCAGGTTGAACTTGTAGAAACTGTATGCGGTAGCGTCGTTACGCGTGTCCTTGAGCCCGCCGGATACCGGGATGATGTGCAGGATGGAGAGGAAAATGAAGCAGATTATCCAGCCCTTGCACGCCCCGAGAATCCCGCCGAGAATCCTGTTGACTTTGCCTACGGGGGTATCGGCGACGGCCTTCTGCACAAAATGCCCTATCATGAACAAAGTAATGAACGGCACGAGGAACCCGATGCAGATGCACAGGAGTTTAACGGTAAACCCGGTTATCTCGAGGTTTGTCGCGAGCGTGTCGGCGAGGAGGTCGTTTGCAAAGTATGCACCCGCGAGCGCTGCGGCCCAGGCGACAAGCCGGAACAGGTCCTTCAGGAACCCGCGCCACACACCGATGAGCGTGAGGATAAGTACGCAGACAAGGCAGAATATGTCTATCCAGTTCATTGGTAACCTTTAGAAGTTCGATAAGAGCAGGTATACGCCGGTTGTGACTGCTGCGCTTAATATAGCCGTAAGCGCGATTGTCATTTTGTTCCTGCTCGGGTAGGTCTTGGGTTCAATGGCGGTCTTTTCGCCCCTCATCGTGGCGCTCACCCATTCGGCGAGGTAGGGCGTGAGGTCGCGCGGGTAGGCGCGCATCAGCCGACTGAGTTCGTCGGCGACATCTGCGGCGGAAAGCGGGCGCTTGGAGGGCTTCTTTTCGAGAAGCTTCATCACGAGTTTTACAAGCCCCTTCGGGGTCCCGGCGGGGAAGGCCTTCTTGCCGATTTTAAGGCGGCGGATGTTCTGGAACGTCTGGTTCAGCGATTCCCCGCGGAACACGTTTTCGCCAAGGAGCATCTCGCTTGCGATAATGCCCATGCCGAACAGGTCCGATGCCGGGGTGGCCTCGTTGCCCATGGTCTGTTCGGGACTCATGTACGCGCCGGTACCGATTTGCGAGCCCGCCATGGTGAGCGTCATGTCGTCGCCGTTACGCCTGTCCACGTGGGCGACACCGAAATCGAGCAGGCGGATTCGCCCGTCCTTGTCGACCATCATGTTGGCGGGTTTCAAGTCGCGGTGCACGATGCCCGCGCGGTGCACGACGCTCAATGCAAGGAACATCTCGTGGAGGATTGCCATTACGACCCATACGGGAGGCTGCTTGCAGGTGTCCAGAATTTCGCGGAGGTTCTTGCCCATCACGAATTCCATCGAGAGCGAAAGCTGGCCGTCGGGCTCCTTCCAGAGGGCGTAGGGCACGACGATTGCCGGGTGGTTCAGGTGGGCGAGGATTGTCGCTTCCTGCTGGAACCGGAGGATAAAGGAGTCCTGGTCCAAAAGCTTCGGGACCATCTGCTTCACGATGACCATGCGGTCAAGCGATTCGTCGTGGCACAGCCACACATTGCCCATGGCTCCGTGCCCGAGCATCTGCGTCGGCTTGTATCCGCCGATTTTCTTCGGCAAGGCTTCCTTTGTCTTCTTCGCTACAGTCATTCTTTTCGTTCCTGCTGTCATCCTGGAGGCCGAAGGCCGATAGGATCCAGTGCTTCTCCTCTGTTACTTGGAACCCTTTTCCAGATATATTGTGTGGTGCTTGGTCTTGGGGTCGAGATTCGGGTAGTCGAGAATGTAGTGTAGCCCGCGCGATTCCTTGCGGTGGAGCGCTGCGGTGAGAATCATCTTGGAAACCTGCAGGGCGTTCAGGAACTCGAGGAAGTGGATGTTCTCGGTTTCCTTGTTCTTGATGGCGGCATCCACGTCGGCCTCGAGGGCTGCGATTTCTTTTAAACCCTGGTTCAGGCCCGCAGTCGTGCGCACGATGCCGCAGTAGGCCCACATCGTATCTTGCAGGGCCTTTTTGCGCTTGCGCCAGTAGGCGGCCTTCGTGAACGAAACCTTTTCTTTCTTGGTCGACTTCTTCACGTCGAGTTTCGCCTTCAGGAGCCCGCTATCGCAGATATTGTCCACCGCGCGGATTGCAAATACGACGCTCTCCAGCAGGGAGTTCGATGCCAGGCGGTTTGCTCCGTGGACGCCCGTCGCGGCGACTTCGCCGCAGGCGTACAGGCCCTTGATTTCGGTACGCGACCACGTGTCGACCAGTACGCCTCCGCACATGTAGTGTGCGGCGGGCACCACGGGAATCCATTCCTTCGTGATGTCGATACCTGCGTCGAGGCACTTCGCGTAGATGTTCGGGAAGTGGCTCTTGATGTCCTTCGGGGTGCGGCCCGAGAGATCGATAAACATGTTGGGCTTGCCCAGACGCTGCATTTCGCTGTGTATGGCGCGGGCCACGATGTCGCGGGGCGCGAGCGAGTGGAGCGGGTGAACCTGGTTCATGAACTCTTCGCCCTTGTAGTTTTTCAAAATGCCGCCGAACCCGCGCACCGCTTCCGAAATTAGGAAGGGCTTCTTGAGCTGCGGGGCGTAGAGGCTTGTCGGGTGAAACTGCATGAACTCGATATCCTGTAGGGCTGCACCAGCACGGGCCGCAATCGCCATGCCGTCGCCACAGCTGTCGGGCGGGCAAACGGTGTATTGCCAGATACGGCCAGCACCGCCAGTAGAAAGGATGGAGGCCTTCGCGAAGAGGTCTTCGACAATGCCTGTCTTCTGGTGGATAATCTTTGCTCCCACGCAACGCTTGTTCTTGCCTTCGCCCTTGCAGATGAGGTCCTTGATGTAGCAGTTCTCGATGTAGTGGATGTTCTTGTGCTTGTGGAGTTCACACAGGAGCGCGCGCATGATTTCCTTGCCGGTGAGGTCCGCCGCGTGCAAGATGCGGTGATGGCTGTGGCCACCTTCCAGGTGCAGGTCGAACTGCGTCTTGTCTGCGGGCGAGGGGGTGAACTGCACGCCCCACTTCACAAGCTGCTTGATGGTCGCGGGCCCGCTCTTGGTGAGGATGTTCACGGGTTCCTTCTTGCAGAGGCCAGCCCCCGCCTCGAGCGTGTCGTCGATGTGGAACTTGAACTTGTCCGTCTTCTCGGTGACGGTCGCGATGCCGCCCTGCGCGTAGTTGGAGGAACCGTCCGGTTTTGCGCCTTTCGTGAGGATAACGACCGAAAGGCCCTTTTCTGCCGCATGCAGGGCAGCGGAGAGGCCGGAAATACCTGCTCCCAGGACTAGAATATCGTACATGACCAAACTCCGTTGGTAAGTTTTATGCTCCATAGATAGAAATTTACTTGCATTCGTGATTATTGCTTTCTGTCGTGACTTGAGTTCCTGGAAAAAATCCTATATGCAATGCTTCATTGCATATACGCAAATGTAATAGAAAATTTACTATAAAAATGCGAAAATTTTTAAAAATTCTTTAATTTTGTTGACTAAAATGCTTGTTTTCTTAAAATCGCGATTGTATATTTCTTGGTATGAAGCCGATTACCGAATACACAGACTACCGCAAGTTCATGCTGGATTATTACGAAGACAGAAAGGCACATTCCGTTTTCTCGTGGCGCGAGTTTTCTAACCTTGCAGGATTTTCTTCCTGTTCGTACATGAAGGTCGTTTGTGACGGTAAGAGCAAGCTGAGTAAGCAGGGCGTGGAACGTACTGCACAGGCGATGGGGCTCGTGGGTTTTGAGGTAGAGTATTTCCGTGCGATGGTTACCTTTTGCCAGTCTAGATCGGACGCAAAGAAGAAAGAGGCGTTCGAGCGGATGTGTTCCATCGCGAAGAACCACAAGGTACGTGTTCTCGAAGAAAGGCTTTTTGATTACTACGAGTCGTGGAAGAACCCGACCTTGCGTGAACTTGCGCCGTTGATGCCGGGGGCGACTCCCGGTGAACTAGCGAAGAAGTGTTACCCGCCAGTAACGGCTTGGGAGGTTCAGGAAACCTTAAAGTTCCTTACCGATTCTGGACTGTTGCTCAAGGCCAAGGATGGAACGTATTCTCAATCAGAAAGTTCCATTACGGGGTCGAGCGAGGCGACTCGCCTTGCAATCCGGACGGCGCACCGCCAGATGTCGCAACTCGCGGCGAATTCCCTTGACCTGCCTACGACGGAGCGCAACATCACCGGTGTCACTATGGGCATTTCTGATGAAACCTACGACAGGATTGTTCATGAACTTGAGACGTTCCGCCAGAAGATTATATCCATTGCCGTTGCAGACAAGAATATTAACCAGGTCTACAGACTCAACCTGCAGTTTTTTCCGCTGACCCGAAAGGTGAAGGAGGTTCCCCATGAAAACGACTAACCTGAGATTTGTAATTTCCATTGCTGCGCTGGGCCTTGCCTCCACATGGCTTTCGTCTTGCAATGATTCAAGATCTGTGGCAGGAACATCGGACGACCCGAACCAGATTACTGCAAGCATCGAGGGCGTTGTTGAGAAGGGTCCGTTCGTGAAGGGTACGACTGTTACCTTGTACGAACTCAATCCCGAGACGTTTGCGCAGACGGGCAAGACGTTTACGGGCACCGTTGACGGCGACGACGGTTCGTTCTCGCTGGGCAAGCTGGAACTCGGCTCGCGTTACGTGCTTGTGGAGGCGTCGGGGTACTACTGGAACGAACTCTATGGGCTGAAATCCACCAACCCGCTCTCGTTAAAGGCTGTCGCCAAAGTCGGGAA
>Ga0310691_10006209_pt1 | contig 12803 bp, 10 predicted proteins | sample 176DNAGHGlowgp2_FD_203887 | JGI IMG/M metagenome (GOLD analysis project Ga0310691, IMG submission 203887) | Sheep rumen microbial communities from Palmerston North, Manawatu-Wanganui, New Zealand - 1766 DNA GHGlow gp2 (v2) (version 2) | ecosystem: Host-associated > Mammals > Digestive system >... | reverse complement strand
CACCCTGCGAGAAGGGTTTCGCAGCTGCCTTGAAAGGTTCGGGTTTTGCACCACCAACGAAATAGGTGGTATTGTTCTTGAAACCGATGTTCGACGTAGCGATAACCGTCGGTTCTTTCGTAAAGTCATCACCCCAGTCGTAAGCTAATGGTTGACTGATACCATCGGCCGTTTTCTGGGTACTCTCACCTGCTTGCGATGCAATCAGATCGACGATGGATTTGTCTTTCGTCAGGATATAGCCACTATAAACAGGATAGTTGTAATCTGTTTTGAAATCAGAGAGGTCGAAAGCCATATCTCCCTCAACCGATGTCAACAATTTTCGAATCAGTTCGCGACTATCGGCATCGGCTTTCTTCAACACCTCCGAATCCTTAACCATATCGTAGAGACCGGCACCATCGATGTTGGCAAACATCGCAAGTCCCTCGTTAGAGATGTATTTCGTCAGTTCGCTGCCAATATTTCCAACCAACTTTTCACTCTTTTCAAGATGTTCTTTCCATGCATCCGACTTGGCAATAACCTCTGTGTTCAGTGTGGCCTCACCTTTCTCTACCGACAGATTGAAGAGATACGAGATATCCTTATACTTCAAGCCGCCAGGAAGCATCTGTTCGGCATCATTGAAATCACGCATCTTGGTCAGCCCTTCACAGTTGAACAACAACTGCATGATGCCATCCGACGAACACATCTTTTTCATGTCGTCGCTTTCTGCCATCGTATTCTTGCCGTCGCTGTCAAACTTTTTCTTTGCGTCAGCAACAAAGTCATCAACCTCCTGGTTGTATGCTTTTTCACCAATGAAGAAGCAGTCGTTGTTGTACACGACCACAATCTTATTCTGCACGAAATAGCTGACATCTTCTTTCTCTTTCACCTTCTCGATGTCTGCTTCCGTAGCAAAAGTGTTCAGCAAATCGGTGAAGTCGTCTTTGTTGAGAATAGAACCAACAACACCAATATCTTCCTTGGACTTATTCTCGCTGCCATAGATAAACAGCGGGTCACGAAGGTCGAGACCAGCTTTAGCCGGATCGTCGAGAATAGCCTCAGCCTTCTCGCGGGCAGCACGACTCATATCTGCTTCTTTCAACGCTTCGGTCAGTTTTTTCTTCGCCTTGCTATCGTCGTCGAAACCGCTCTTGTCAGCAATTTGCTTCACATCGACACGCAACACAAACATCGCATCTTCAGGAATCAGCTGTGCACTCTTGGGCACCTTTGAACAGGATGCAAGCAGGAATACTGCCAGCACAGCCCACAACATCAAATGTATTTGTCTTTTTTTCATTGTCTGTAATAATTAGAAGAACCAAACATGCCGTAGCATGCCTGGTTCTTGGTTGATTAGTGATATTATTCTTCTTCTGGGGCAATGAGTTTGTAGCCCTTGCCGTGAATGTTGATAATCTCAATCTGGTCGTCGTCCTTCAGATGCTTACGCAGTTTGGTGATATACACATCCATAGAGCGTGCATTGAAGTAGTTGTCGTCAATCCAGATAGTCTTCAGAGCGAAGTCACGCTGCAGAATCTCATTGGCGTGACTGCAGAGAAGTGCCAGCAGTTCATTCTCCTTGGTTGTCAGCTTGGTCTGCTTGTCGCCGATAGACAGCAGCTGTTTCTGCGTATCGAAAGTGAATCGGCCGATATGATACAATGTTGATTCCTTATTCTTCTTTCCGCGTACACGACGGAGAATAGCTTCAATACGGAACACCAGCTCTTCCATTGAGAATGGTTTGGTAATGTAGTCGTCGGCTCCTCTCTTGAAACCTTCCAAGATGTCTTCCTTCAACTGTTTGGCAGTCAAGAAAATGATAGGAATCTCAGCGTTAGCCTGACGGATTTCCTGTGCCAATGTAAAGCCATCTTTCTTCGGCATCATCACATCGAGCACACAAATGTCGAACTTGCTTTTCAAGAATGCCTTGTAACCAGCTTCACCATCGGGGCAAAGCTCTGCCTGATAACCTTTTGCTTGAAGGTACTCGCGAAGCAACATTCCGAGGTTCTCGTCGTCTTCGCACAACAGAATTTTCAAATTCTCGTCCATAATTTTTTCGTTATTAGGTGAATACTATATTTAATATCTTTCAACTTCTTATGATTGGCAGCTTAATGGTGAAGGTGGTACCCTTTCCAAATTCGCTATCCACTTTGATTTCACCACCGTGCAGTTCCACAATTTTCTTCACGTAAGCCAAACCGAGACCAAATCCCTTTGCATCGTGACGATTGCCTGTATGAACACGGTAGAACTTGTCGAATATCTTTTTCAGATTGTCTTTCTTGATGCCTAAACCCGTATCGCGGACAGAAAGGAACAGATGGTCCTCCGTATTCCAAGTTTTCAGATAGATATCGAGCGGTTCTTCCGGCTTGCGGTATTTCACCGCATTGTCCAAAAGATTGTTGATGACATTCTGGAAATGTACCTCATCCACGTAGATGGCTGAATCGATAGCCTCTATTTCGGTATAGATTTTTCCGCCGGTATGTTCTACACGCAACGTAAACGAGTTGGCGATATTTTCAACTACTTCATTCAGGTCGAGTTCCTTCTTCTTGAAGATGGTTTGCTGGCGGTCGAACAACGACATCTGCAGCACTTTCTCAACCAGGAAACGAAGACGTTTCGACTCTTCATTGATGACGCCACCTAAGTGTTCCATCATCTGGGGACTCTTGGTCAGACTCTTGTCGTTCATCATCTGCGCCGCCAAAGAGATACTGGCAATCGGCGTCTTCAACTCGTGGGTCATATTGTTGATGAAGTCGTTCTTGATTTCAGAATACCTCTTCTGTCGGAAGATGGAGTAAATCGTTATCACGAATGTAATCAACAGGAACAACGTGAACACTATTGACGGAATCATAAACCGTACACTGGAGAAGATATAGCTGTTCATGTCGGGGAAATGCACTTTTAATACGCCCATTTTCGTCTGGGGGTCGTTGCGGAACAACACGGTTGTATAGGTATATTCTTCTCCGTCTTCCGTATAGTCGGGACAACGGTATATCTCCCTTCCGTCCTGCGTGGAAACAGTAAAATGATAGGGAATGTTTATGCCGTTATTGATCATCTCCGCTTTCAGGTCCTGATCCAAGAGTTTGAAATTGATACGTTCTTTCAATGGTTTCTCAGAAGCGGAATACAGGATATTATAAATTACTTCATCAAGCATTGCCTTCTGATAGACGTAACGGTTCTTGACTAATTCCTGCATCGATTTCTTGGCGGCAGAAACCGTATTCTCGTCATTTTTGAGAATCATCGCCTTTGGTGTCTTTGAAGGATTTGAACTGATGGTTTTCAGTTCGAATGAAGAATAAACCGTTCCACTACTATCGGCTACGGAATACTGGTGTGAATGTTGTACATTTCCATACTCATCGGTGATGGTCGTATCCCGGCTGTAAGCACGACGCTCTGTCTCGTTGACGTTTTTCTCCAAATAGCGCAAGGTCTCGTTCAACTCCAGATTGCGGGAAGCCTGATAGAGGGCACGATTCACGGACTCATCAAATTGTTCTTTCTTCATCTCAGCCATTTCTTCTATATAGTTCAACTGGAGATAAAGCAAAGCCAGGAATGAGAATCCCATGATAATCGCTATGGTCCAAATCGTTGTTTTCTTCATTTTTCTTATTGATAACGATAACGTTAATTTTACGAATGCAAATATACTCTGATTTCTTAATTCGTTAACAAATAACCGTTAACAAAAAGACCCGAATTTGCATTGTTTAACAAATTCGAGTCATCTTAATTTAAAATAAGCAACTTAAACTTTATTTCCCTGAGTCAAGCCACCATTTTCCGTCTTTATCTTTGACAAGTTTCATGTCATTATCCTTTGTTTCGCCGTTACCATAGGTAACCTTCATCTTTACAGTAGCCTTGTCGTCTTCGATTTTCTCGTCAGCAACTTCGAAATCTTTGATGCCCTGCTTTGATTCCAGTTCTTTGTCCATCTTGTCTTTTACAAGTGAAACAAGTTGCTCACGGCTCTTTTCAACTTCAGCAGCCTTTGATGCATCATCCTGGTTCTTGAAGTACATCAGTTTTACGTAGCCTTCATAGTCTTTGTTCTTCATGCAGGTCATTGCGTCGCAAGCTACATCTTTCGGAGCTTTCTCTGTACATCCGCACAATACGAACGCAAAGAGAGCTACTGCCATCATACTCAATAATTTTTTCATTGCATATCGTTTTTTAAGTTAATAAATAAAGATAATGTTTTTACTAAAATACTCTGACTGTTTGGAAATCCTTGCTTTCAAGCAGGTCGGAGGGAAGAGCGCAATGAAGATGCATACCTAAAAGATTCAAGTTGCTTCGGGGCACATCTTTCAACGGGCAACCGACCCTATCGAAGGCAAATGTCACCAACTCTGTACAAAACAGTTTCGTGGTGTCGCTTTCATCATAGTCGTGGTCGAACAGCGTATGTCGTCTATATACCTCTATAGCTTTTGCTGCCACCCGATGTGCTACCGAAGGGTCTTTGTATCGTCGCACCTCGCCCTTCAGCGCGTTTACGGCAGAGAAGAATCTCTCTGGTGTATCCATCTTTACACGATCAACATCACCCTCGAAATCGGGTTCATCGGGTACTGCATGCACTATCATCATCGTTCCGGCTGAATCAACAACAATTCCTACATGTGAGTAGTCACCGTTTCCTTCTGCCATCACTACCGCATGACTGGTGACGCCGCACCCTTTGCGAAAGACGATATCGCCCGTTTTCAACTGACAGTCTTTGGGCAGTATGCAGCCCTTCTTATCCGATTGTCCCGTACACCCTACGGTCATCAGAATGATTATCGTCACTACGATACCTGTCAGTTTCCTCATCGCTAATAATGATTACGACCACGAATTTCACGAATTAAACAATATCCATATACCTTATTATATATGTGCCTGCCAATTCGAAAAATTCGTGGTCAAGCTTATTAGTCTTCCTCAGCCAATTCTGCCTCATGCTCCTTGATGAGCTGCTGCTGAACATCGTTCGGAACGAGTTCATAGCTGGCAAACTTCGTGGTGAACGAAGCACGACCACCTGTGAGAGAACTCAAGGAGATGCTGTAGTTAGAAAGTTCCTTCAATGGAATCTTCGCAACAAGTTTCTGATATCCAGCTTCGCTGTCCATACCCATAATCAGAGCACGACGACCCTGAAGGTCACTCATCACGTCACCCATATAGTCTGCCGGAACGAAAACTTCCAAGTCGTAGATTGGCTCAAGAATCTTCGGACCAGCCTCTTTGAATGCCAAAGAGAAGGCGTTGCGGGCTGCCAACATAAAGGAAAGTTCGTTGGAATCAACTGGATGCATCTTACCATCATATACGATGACGCGAACATCGCGGGCATAAGAGCCGGTCAGTGGTCCCTGCTCCATACGCTCCATTACTCCCTTCAAGATAGCCGGCATGAAACGTGCATCGATAGCACCACCGACAACTGAATTGATGAAGACGAGCTTGCCGCCCCATTCGAGATCGATTTCTTCCTTGCCCTTAATGTTCATCTTGAACTCCTGACCATTGAACTTATAAACGGTAGGATCGGGCATTCCTTCTGCGTAAGGTTCAACAATCAGGTGAACCTCGCCAAACTGACCTGCACCACCAGACTGTTTCTTGTGACGATAGTCAGCACGAGCCATCTTCGTGATGGTCTCACGATATGGGATACGTGGTTCATCATATTGAACCTGAATCTTCTCGTTGTTCTCCAGACGCCACTTCAAGGTACGAAGGTGGAACTCACCCTGTCCGTGAACGATTGTCTGATGCAACTCCTTAGACTGCTCAACAACCCATGTCGGATCTTCCTGGCGCATCTTCAACAGCGCAGCCATCAGTTTCTCCATCTCACTCTCGTTGACAGACTTGATGGCACGAGAATACTTGGAGTTCGGATACTTGATAAAGTCGAAACGATTCTCACAGTCTTTACCATTCAGAGTATTACCCGTTTTCACGTCCTTCAACTTCACAGTACAGCCGATATCACCAGCCTTCAGCTCGTCAACGGCGATACGGTTGGCACCAGCACATGCATAGATGGTACCGATGCGTTCCTTGGAACCGCGGTCAGCATTCGTCAAGTCATCACCAGGCTTGATACTACCACTCATTACCTTGAAGTAAGAAACCTCGCCGATGTGTGGCTCCATACCGGTCTTGAAGAAATAAACAGACTCAGGACCATTGCTGTCGGGAGCAATCTCTTCACCACGGGTGTTGTGAATCTTCGGCATCTCGTCAACAAACGGAACAACATTGCCCAAGAATTCCATCAGACGACGAACGCCCATATCCTTACCTGCACAAACGCAGAACACTGGGAATATGCTGCGTGTAATAAGTCCCTTGCGGATACCTTCACGCATCTCGTCTTCTGTCAGACTCTCTTCCTCAAAGAATTTTTCCATCAGAGACTCGTCATTTTCGGCTGCAGCCTCAACGAGAGTCTTGTGCAATTCCATCGCTTTATCCATCTGGTCAGCTGGAATGTCCTCAATAATCGGAGCACCACCTTCTGGCTTCCAGCTGTATTTCTTCATCAACAATACGTCGATAACAGCATTGAATCCAGCGCCAGTCTCAATAGGATACTGAATCTGAACACACTTAGAACCATAGATCTCCTTCATATTGGTCATCAACGAGTCAAAATCGCAGTTTTCACGATCCAATTGATTAATCAGGAAAATCACAGGTTTCTGCAGTTTCTCCGTGTAACGGAACGCATTCTGCGTACCAACTTCAGGACCATACTGACCATTCACGAGGATGACAGCCTGATCAGTTACGTTCAGCGCTGTGATGGCTCCACCTACGAAGTCATCGGAACCCGGACAGTCAATCAGGTTCAGCTTCTTGTTGTTCCATTCTACATGGAAAACGGTTGGGAACACAGAGTATCCGTACTCCTGCTCTACTGGGAAATAGTCACTAACTGTATTCTTTGCTTCTACAGAACCACGACGTTTGATGATTCCAGCTTCGAATAACATACTTTCGGCAAGAGTGGTCTTGCCGCTACCCGCACTGCCAAGCAATGCAATGTTCTTGATTTCGTTTGTTTGATATACTCTCATATCAATATAGATTTAGGTGTTAATAAATGATTTTTGTTTCTTTTCATGCTTCTTTGCACAGGTTTTTCGGTCTTTCGAACGCCCCTTTTCGCAAATCGCCGTTAAAATTAGACATTTTCGAGCAAACAGCCAAAAAAATCACCTAAAAAATGGAAAACTTTTATAACTTATTAGTATTTTTGCATCATTCAAGTATCATTTTTGCTTCAAAACAAATGGCAGGATTGTATATTCATATTCCTTTTTGTGCAAGCCGTTGCATCTACTGCGGCTTCTATTCCACTACCCTCCTCGATCTCCAAGACCGATACATTGATGCCGTTTGTCGGGAGATGGAATTAAGGAAACAAGAATTCATCACACAACATCCTACACCTTACCCAGAACTTCCAACAATTTATCTTGGAGGTGGGACACCCAGTCAATTGTCTGCCAAAAACCTGCAAAAACTCTTCTATAATATAAATAAGGTGTATGGTCCCTTCCCGAAAGACCCTATTGAAATTACGATGGAGTGTAATCCTGACGACCTTTCCGAAGAGTATGTTGCTGTCTTATCGCAACTTCCCGTCAATCGTATCAGTATGGGAGCACAAACATTTTCTGATGAACGTCTGCATTTCCTGCATCGCCGCCATACGGCAGAACAGGTACGAACGGCTATCAAGCGACTTCGTGCTATCGGCATCCAAAATATCAGCATCGACCTGATGTTTGGCTTTCCAAACGAAACGCTGGACGACTGGGCATCTGACATCAACGAGGCGTTGGCGCTTGACGTAGAACACATCTCTGCCTACTGTCTGATGTACGAGGAAGGGACACCACTCTACGAGAAGTTCAAAAGTGCAAAGGTTCAAAAGTTGAAAGAGGAAACGGAACGACTGATGTATGAACGGCTCATCGACCGCCTGGAGGCTGCCGGCTATGAACATTATGAAATCAGCAACTTTGCAAAAGAGCCTCCCCTTTGGGGAGGTTGGAGGGGGTCTCCATCACCCTTCCGCTCCCTCCACAACAGCAACTACTGGAACGGTACGCCCTATATCGGATTGGGTGCTGCAGCCCATAGCTACGATAAAAAATCCCGCAGTTGGAATATCTGCAACATCAGACAATATATAGCCGCGATCGAACAGGGCCAACGACCATTCGAATACGAATTATTGAACGACGACACCCGTTATAACGACCTCATAACGACAGCGCTGCGCACCCGTGAAGGTATCAACCTCACAACAATGGAAAAGAAATACAAAGACTATTTGTTAGAAAATGCGCGCCTGTCTCTTGAACAAAACCTGCTTCGCATTGATGACAACCACATTCACCTTACCCGTAAAGGACTATTTGTCAGCGATGATGTCATGAGCGACTTGATATGGGTATAAAACTGAAAGAATATGAACGAACAAGAATTTGAAGAACGGTGGCACGAGAATCGCCGCACTTTACTACAAAACGATGCCGAATGGCGTCAGCTACAAGACAGTTACAAGATGAGCAGCGGAGCCGACTGGCTACTATTTGCAATACCTGTTGTGGCTGGCATCGCCAGTTTCAATTACGTTCCTTTGAGCAGCGAAATCCTGAAGTGGCTCATCAGCGTTGCCATCACCATTGTATGCTTCGCTATCTGCGTATGGATTAAGACTCTCGTCAGCGGCACTAAATCTGCAGACGAAATAGAACGGCGCGTCAAAGAAGAATACCGGAAAACTATGCTTAATGCTTAATGCTTATTGCTTAATACTCAGCCACTCTATTTTTCACTCTTCATTATTCATTATCCATTTTTATGGGCAATGACGTAAATAATGACGGGAGACCCGACCAATGGAGTGACCGCATTTAAGGGAATGATACCGGATTCACCTGGCAAGAAACAGATGAAGTTACACAACAAGGCAACAACAGCCCCACAAAGGATGGTAGATGGAAGAAGCAAACGGTGATTTTCGGTACCCAAGACCAAACGGGCAATATGGGGAACCGCCAAACCGATGAAAGCAATAGGGCCGCAATAGGCTGTTGTGATAGCTGTCAGTAAACCCGTAACCACTAACAACAGATGACGCGTCCGACGGATGTTAACACCAAGGTTTTCTGCATACTGTTCACCCAACAATAGGGCGTTCAAAGGTTTGATGAGCAAAACAGAAGCCAGCAATCCCAAAATTGTAACTACAGCAAAAACAGGAATCTGTGCCAATGATACCGAACTGAAACTACCCATTCCCCAAATCATATAGGAACGCACACCCTCTTCCGTTGCAAAGAAATTCAACAATGTGATAGCCGAAGAAGAGAGATAACCCACCATAACACCGATAATCAGTAGCATCACACTGTTGCGCACCAACGTTGAAAAGAAAAAGATCACAGCGGTAACCAACATTGCACCCGTAAAAGCAGCAACGAGTATGGCCACAAAGCCACTCACAGAGAATAAGCCTGCCGTCACACTTCCTCCCATCATCAACATCACAAGTGCCACCCCCAATGAAGCACCGCTACTAATTCCAAATATAGACGGTCCAGCCAGTGGATTGCGGAAAGCCGTTTGCAACAACAAACCACTTACGGCTAACGCACTACCACATAACATAGCCGTAATCGTTTGTGGCAGTCGTGTCTCTATGATGATATAATGCCAAATGTCGTTGTCTGCTGATAAAGAAAACAATATCGACAACACATCACGAACTGGAATATCCACAGAACCCGTCAACAGGTTCAGCACAAACAGCACGATGATGAGTGTACACAAGATTCCTATTTTCAAACGATTCTTCATCTCACTTTACTTTCACTCTTTGATGGGTTGATAGTATTTAGGCTCGCCCAGTCCTTGTTCAGGATGTAATAGAATGATATAATCGCGCAGAAGCCAGTCAGGACGAAATGATACTTGTTCGAAATACGGCACTTTGAGTGAATTCACGTACCACACCCGATGTTCCTTGAAAGGTTTCAGCATAGCATATCCATGATATTCTGCAAGCAATCGGTCATAAGTCATCGGCTGTTCACTCTGATCATTGAAGATCCACACATCGGAGTTGCCTGCTTTTTCCAATATTGTTTCAAATGGTAATGCAAGACTTCCACTATGTTTATCGTTCATCCAAGCATAACTTCCACCAGCAGCCGCAATCAACTGAGCCACAGAACTTTTTCCACCTGGGACGTACCACGTACTTCCCGTCAGTTTTTCCGTTAGCATACGAACCCCATGACTCCCATTGTTCCCATGACTCCCATTGTTCCCATAAGCCTTCCTCAACCCCTGATATGCTGAATCCACCGTAGCAAACAGCGAGTCTGCCTCGTGGGCTTTCCCAAACAGGCGGCCGTAGAATTTCATCCACTCTGCCCTACCCAATGCCGACGTTTCCATATAGTCTGCACATTCGATAATGGGCACACCTATCTCTTCCAATCTGCCATAGCCACCGCTGTTTTCAAAAGGAGACAGCAAAATACCATCTGCCTGCAAAGCGATGAGTTTCTCGATATCGGGCATCATAGAATCACCACAGTCAAAAATGCGTCCGTCTTTTACTCGCTGGTGCACCTCTGGCAACAGCATATACTTCAAGTCAGCTACACCTTTCAACTGATGGATAGCACCCAGTTCTTCAATCAAGTAAGCATGTGCCGTATTGAATGAAACAGCCCGTTGAAGGGGTGTCCTGATAACAGTGGCTTCTGCCAAAGACGGATGCTGAGCAAGGGAAAGGTCTTCTTTATCATAAGGTACCAATACATAGGTGTGCAATATCTTCCCTTTGTTCCAAGGGTCTTGCATTGTAACTTCTGTATAGTATTGGTAATCAACCAACATCAGATTCTCTGCATATTTGAATTGAAGCGTATCACCCTGTTCTCCTTCGCTCACTTGCTGATGGGTGCAAGCGCAAAGCAGAGATGACAAAACAGCAATCAAAAAGGTTGACACGTACTTCATATTGATGAATATTTCCGCAAAGATAGCAAATAATTCACAATTCACAATTCATAATTCATAATTATTTCGTAATTTTGCATCCGTTTTAGGAAAATCAAAAATCAAAACCATACATGGCAACAGAAACAACCTCAAGCGCACTGAACAACAAGTATTCCAAAAAGAAAATGCTGGAGTTACTTGTTATTGTTATCATCACAGCCATCATCTGGAATCTGCCGACAGATATTTTCGGCATCCATGGGCTGACGGTTATCCAACAACGAGTCATCGCGATTTTTGCCTTTGCCACCCTTTCGTGGTTGACAGAAGCGATTCCGTCATGGGCTACTTCGCTGACGATTATCACTTCGATGTGTCTGACCATCTCAAACAACTCTTTGTCTTTTTTCAAAGCGGAAGAGTCGGAAACGTTTGGCACATTTTTGAAGTCAAAAGAAATTATGGCTGCTTTTGCAGACCCTGTTGTTATGCTTTTCCTCGGCGGATTTATTCTGGCGATTGCTGCTACGAAATCCGGACTTGACGTGCTGTTGGCAAGAAATCTGATTCGTCCGTTTGGCAAAAAGAGTGAAAACGTACTGTTAGGTTTCCTGCTTATCACAGGAATGTTCTCTATGTTCGTCAGCAACACTGCTACAGCAGCGATGATGTTAACCTTCCTAACACCTGTCTTTGCAGCTCTGCCTGCCAACGGTAAAGGCCGTATAGCCCTCACGCTGTCTATCCCTGTAGCAGCCAACATCGGAGGAATCGGTACACCTATCGGCACACCGCCAAACGCTATTGCCTTAAAAGTGCTGAACGATGAATCAGGATTGAACCTTGGATTAGGATTTGGTGAATGGATGATGTTCATGTTCCCGTTAGCAATAATCATTTTGCTTATCTCATGGCGTATCATCCTGAAATTCTTCCCATTTACACAGAAAACCATCGAATTGGAAATTACAGGTAAGATACATCATGGATGGCGTATGTGGGTAGTATGCTGTACTTTTATCATCACCATTTTGCTGTGGTGTATTCCAAAGGATATTACGGGTGTCGATTCCAATACCGTTGCCCTCATACCTATGGGTATCTTCGCCCTGACAGGTGTGATTACCGCCAAAGACCTGCAGGCTATTGACTGGTCTGTGATCTGGATGGTTGCCGGCGGCTTCGCATTGGGACTCGGTATGAATGGTACTGGTTTGGCAGATGCTGCTATTGAGAGTATTCCATTTGGTTCATGGAGTCCTGTTGCTATTTTGCTGATATCCGGACTCATCTGCTATGCATTGTCAAACTTCATTTCCAATACGGCGACAGCAGCATTGCTTGTACCGATTCTTGCTGTTGTATGTACAGGTATGGGAGACCGTTTGGCAGCAATAGGAGGAACCCCTACCGTCCTGATCGGTATTGCCCTTGCCGCATCGTCGGCAATGTGCTTGCCCATCTCTACCCCACCAAACGCCATCGCCTACTCCACTGGTTTAGTTAACCAGAACGATATGTTGAAGATTGGTGTCACCGTGGGTGCCATCACCCTCGTACTGGGCTATGCCCTTCTATTCTTCGTTGGCAAAATGGGTATTCTGTAGAATATACATATCACACACAGAAAAAATACACTTGTCGTTGTGGCAAGTGTATTTTTTGTATATTGTTTACTTTATTTCATTTGTGGGAAAAACTTGTTCCACAAGGTT
>Ga0310691_10006208_pt1 | contig 12804 bp, 12 predicted proteins | sample 176DNAGHGlowgp2_FD_203887 | JGI IMG/M metagenome (GOLD analysis project Ga0310691, IMG submission 203887) | Sheep rumen microbial communities from Palmerston North, Manawatu-Wanganui, New Zealand - 1766 DNA GHGlow gp2 (v2) (version 2) | ecosystem: Host-associated > Mammals > Digestive system >... | reverse complement strand
AGACAGGTTTTCTTTTGTATTTACAGTTTTTGCCTCCAGGGTTCCCTTTTCAAAAGGTATCCTGAATTCAAACGCATTATCGTTTGTCCGGCTGTTTTCTTCTGCCTTTTTATCGCCGTTTACAAATAGCTGAACTCCCGGTATTCCGTTTTCTTCGTGAAGGAGCGAGTCTGTAACATATACCTTTACATATATTTCTTCGCCATCCTCGTAGTCCCAGGCATTGCTGCACGGAAGCCAGTTCTCATCACCATCCGAAGCTCTTCTGGTCATAATGCATACTGTAGGCTCATCGGACCAGAAGGTTTTTCTTCTTGAAAAATCAGGTTTTTCAAGACCTGCAGTTGAAAGAATACCGGCGGTGGATCCGTGAACAGGCCATCCATGGGCTTCTCCAAGATAATCAATTCCCGTCCAAAGAAACTGTCCGCAGATATAATCGTTGTCTGTAACTGTTCTCCATTCTTTATATCCATGACCGTTTTCACTTCCAAGGAATGTCTTTTTAGGGAATCTCTTATGATCTTCTTCATAGAGATGCTCTTTGTAGTTGTATCCGACAACGTCAAGTCCGTCTATAAATCCTATTTTGGTAGACAGCTCAGGAAAAGCCGCTGCCACAGTAACAGGTCTTGAATCATCAGCTTTTTTTACTATCTTTGTAAGCTCTGCTGCGATTTTAGAAAGCCTTTCCATGTTGGGCTTATTCTTGTCATACATCCTCTCAGCTTCAGGCTTTCCGCTGTCATTATTACCGGTCATAGTATCAAACATTGGATGGCAGTATGGATCGTTTGGATAGTCAACTTCATTTCCTATGCTGTACATAATTACGGATGGATGATTTCTGTCTCGACCTATCATCGCCTTAAGATCGGCTTCATGCCACATGGGGAAATCCTCAAAGTATCCCTGATGCCTCGGAGGATATACATTATGGCCGGTTGACCACTTGTTTTTTGCATTCTCCCATTCATCAAAAGCTTCGTCCATCATGTAAAAGCCCATGCGATCGCACAAACTGTATAGTTCTTCCATGTGGGGATTATGGCTGCATCTGATGGCATTACATCCGGCCTCCTTGAGCTTTTTAAGTCTCCTCTGCCACACTTCTGCCTTCATGGCTGCGCCAAGGCATCCGCCGTCGTGGTGAACGCATACGCCCTTTAGCTTTACGCTTTCTCCGTTTACAGACAGGCCTTTGTCCGGATCAAAAACCACCTTCCTTATTCCGACCATATCTTCGCCCGCAAATATGTAGCCTTCTTTTGAATCTTCAACAAGATACCATGTCTGCATTTTGTACAGATAGGGATCATCACTCGTCCATAGGTGCGGATTCTTTACAGTGCCTTTAAGAAGAACCTTCCAGCTATCATCTTTTCTTAAAACAAATTCGTCTTTCAGGACATAAGCCAGATTGCCTTCCATGTCCAAAAATCTGTTTTCGACTATGAGTGTCCTTCTCTCATACTTTTTAAGCTTTTCCTCTGAAGGTTTTTCGATCTTATGCATTACAGATATTGTTGCACTCTTCTTGTCAGAAGCTACATCAACTGTCTTAAAAAATACGCCGTGTTCTTTTGGGTGTATCTCATCCTGGACAACAAGATATACTTTTCTTGTAATGCCATTACCGGTAAACCATCTGGAATCAGCCAGCTCCTGCCTTACAACTCTTACGCTGACTTCATTTTCCTCTTCCCCGAAAACTGCCATATCGCTTATATCGTAAGAAAAAGGAATATATCCGCCGGGTCTTTTCCCAAGGAAATAGCTATTGCACCATACTGAGCTGTTCTTATACACTCCGTCAAAGCATAGTCTTATATTTTTTCCGCTATACTCCTTAGGAAGCCTGAACCTTAGTCTGTACCAGCCTGTTCCACCTTCAAGGTAGCCCGTTCCGCTTGAGCACTTCTTTGAAAAAGGCATGGTGACCGACCAGTCGTGCGGTATAAGGACATTTTTCCACTCATTTTCATCGCTGTCATCAAAGCCCTTGTACCATGCAGGCTCGCAGTCCCCATAGTGGAATTTCCAATTGTCATTTAAGTTAATTACTTTTTTATCCATAAACACCCTTTATTTACTGAAAATGATAGACAACTACGCCATGTGCAGGAACATTAACCGTGATGCTCTCTCTGTCTTTAGCTGTCACTTCTCTTCCGGAATGTGCCCATACATCACTTACTATCTTTGCCTGTTCTATTATTTTCCTTGTTACATCCTCTCCCATATCACGTCCGGATGTCTTGGCAAGGCAGATTTCATCTATACTGCAGGTGATTTCCCTCTCGGAATCGGTAAGGTTAAACAGTCCAACATACAGCTCTGTTCCTTTATCATCTGTATTTTTCCATACAGCTTCTTCATCGCTTCTTCTGACCTGAAGTCCGGTATGATTTCCATCCATCACTTTTAAGAGCTCTTTGTTTGTCAGATATGACAGGTTCTCACTTGTAAGCTTGGTAAGCTCTGCACCAATCATAAGCGGTGAGCCAAAAAGTGACCACAGACTCATCATTGTCTTTATTTCATCCGGAGTAAAGTTGGAAGTTCTCTCCGCACCAAATCCATAGCCAAGTTGTCCCAGAGGAAGCATGTCGCAATCAGGGTAATTGCCCTTTGATGTTCTGCCGTTCCAGGTCTCACATCTCCAGAACATCTCCTTCAAGAGCTTCCAGTCATCCCAGAAGTCATCTGTGATTCTCCACATATTGGCATTTTCTTCGTAAAAGAAATCTCTGTCCACATGTGCAGGTCCCGGTGAAAGAGAAAGAACTATTTCTCTTCCGCACTTTTCAATAGCTCTGTGGATCATCTTAGTTTCTTCATATCCGCTGAATCTGATGCGACCGCTGTCAGGATACAGGAAACTGTCACATATATCGTCGCACTTTATAAAGTCAACGCCCCAGTCTGCATACATCCTGATCAGATCGTCATAATATGCCTGTCCTGCTTCTGTGGGCTTTACTCCATACATATCAGGGTTCCAGCCGCATATTGACCATGCATCAGCAACCTGATCCGCTGTGTAGTTTGTCCCATGTATAGGGCATCTGTTGTGAGCTGCCTGACGCGCAATACCTCTCATGATATGGATACCGAATTTCAGTCCAAGGCTGTGCACATAATCAGCAAGATGCTTGAATCCGCTTCCGTCTGCAGATGAAGGAAATCTGACAGGAGATGGCTGCAGCCTTCCAAATTCATCCATTTCATCCTCGCCGAAAGGAATGTACTGGTAAACGTCTCTCACTCTTCCGGCGTCATTGGAATACCACTCAATATCGACAACTATATATTCATAGCCTGAGTCCTTTAAATTCTTGGCAAGGTAGTCTGCATTTGCCTTAACCTCGTCCTCTGTAACCTTTGTATCGTAATAATCGTAGCTGTTCCACCCCATAGGCGGTCTTTTAGCAAAATCGTTAATGTTCATTTCTCCTCCTCTAGTCATTCAAAGTTTATACACCATATTTTTACTTATAATCCGAATGCTTTTTAATTTCAAGTAGTAAATTTTAGTAAAATAAGTAAACAAAAAGAAAACCCACATCATTACTGCATTTACAGTAAATTGATGTGGGTAAGATTTTTATAATTCAAATTTACTACCGGCCTTTTTAAGGAACTGTCTTGTCCTCTCCTCTTTCGGATTGTCTATAACCTCTTTTGCAGTGCCTTCCTCTACTACAACGCCCTTATCCATGAATACCACGCGTGAAGCAACCTCTCTTGCAAATCCCATTTCATGGGTGACAACAACCATCGTCGTGCCTTCTTTTGCAAGCTTTTTCATTACTTCGAGTACTTCACCGGTAAGCTCAGGATCAAGCGCACTGGTGGGCTCATCAAATAATATCACCTCGGGATCCGGCGCGATCGCTCTTGCTATCGCAACTCTCTGCTGTTGTCCGCCTGAGAGCTCTCCGGGATACCTGTCAGCATAGCTGCTCATTCCGACTTTATCAAGGACTTTCATGGTCTTTTCCCGTGCAACATCCTTATTCATTTTTCTTGCGGTAACAAGGCCTTCCATGACATTTTCAAAAACTGTCATGTTGCTAAAGAGATTGAATCCCTGAAATACAAATCCCATTCGCATTCTGAGATTCTTAATTTCTTTTTTGGAGACCTTGGTTATATCATTTTCATATTCATCAAAAATGATCCTTCCGCTATCCGCCTTCTCAAGAAAGCTGATGCAACGAAGAAGTGTTGTCTTACCTGAGCCTGATTGACCGATTATGGCAACAACCTCTCCTTTTTCAACCTTAAAACCAATTCCGTTCAAGACCTCCGAACCGGTAAAAACTTTGTATAAATTCTGAACTTCAAGCATTTTTAAAACCCTTACCCTATCATTGCCTTATTTATCCCGGAACCCTTATCGGATTTTCCACTCTTACTCTCCCATACAAGCTTCTTTTCAAGCCATCTCTGAAGGGCAGAAAGAGCAGTTGAAAAAACAAGATATATAAATGCTGCCTCAAGATAAAGCGCAAACGGCTCGTATGTTCTTGCTGCTATCTGCTGCGTTGTGGTAAATAGTTCTATGACCGTAATACTCGACGCAAGAGATGTATCCTTCAAAAGACTTATCAGGTTGTTGAAAAGAGAAGGAAATGCGATTGGAAACGATTGTGGCAGAATTATCCTCGCCATTGTCTGAGGGTAGTTAAGCCCGATCATATATGCTGCTTCCGTCTGTCCCTTTGGAACTGCCAGTATCGCGGATCTAAAGACCTCAGCGTTATAAGCCCCAAGGTTCATTCCAAATGCTATTACTGCAGCCGGGAAAGCATCCAGCGTAATCCCTACGCTCGGAAGTCCGAAAAACACTATAAAGAGCTGCACGATCAAAGGTGTTCCTCTGAAAATCCATATATAGAATCTTGCGATAAGACTCAAAAATTTAAGCCCTGCCACCTGCACAAGAGCAAGTAACAATCCTATTACAAAGCTAAGTGCAAATGACAGAAGCGTAAGCGGCACAGTTACTCTGATGCCGGGTATAAGTATTTTTAAAAATGAACTTGTTAGTATTCCAATTAGTCTTTCACTCATAATGTATCAGTTAGCATTTGCCTGTGAAATATCACTTCCAAAATATTTGTTTGATAATTCTGTAAGTGTTCCATCGGCAGAAAGCTCTTCAATAGCCTTATTAATTGCATCTCTAAGGCTTTCGGTTTCACTTCCCTTTCTAAGAGGTATTGATACTTCAGAAGCATCATCAGTAAGCGCAACGATCTTAATAGCTGCATCAGGATGTTCACCAAGATAATCGTAGAAAGATACCTCAGCATTTAAAGTTGCATCAACTCTTCCTGAAAGAACCATATCGATTGTTTCGGATAATGTATCGACATTCTGTACATCTGCACCATAGCTTGCAGCAAGGTCTGCATAAGTTGAACCAAGAGAGTTGCTTGTCTTTTTGCCTGCAAGATCTTCAAATGTAGTGATCTCTGAATTATCCTGACCTACAACAAGTGCTGTACGAATGTATGCATAAGGTGTTGTGAAGTCATATTTTTCTTTTCTCTCATCGGTTATCTCGACACCATTAATAATAGCATCATATCTTCCGCCATCAAGTCCTGCAAACAGTCCATCCCACTCGCCTTCAACAAATTCGGCTTCAACACCGAGTTTTTCAGCAATGGCCTTTCCAACCTCTGTATCGTATCCAACAAGGTCACCTGCCTCATCATGATAAGTCCAGGGTGCCCACTGTCCTTCCATAGCAAATACGATCTTGCCTTTTTCCTGAATGCTTGCAAGAAGGTCACTTCCTGCTTCTGTAGCCTCTGCAGTACTTTCTGTTGTATCAACGCTTTCTGAAGTTCCTGTGCTCTGACCTTTGCCGCCGCATCCTGCTAAAACTCCCATACATGTAGTTGCTGTAAGAGCTATTGCTAATAATCTTTTTATAGACATGTTTTTTCCTCCTCGTACACCACTATTACGCTATTTAGGGCATACTAACTCCATAAATAGCAATTGCACAATTTATTTTAGCACAAACTATTTTTAAAATCTATAAAAATTTTATCTGAATTCACACGCTATATATGTATATCCTGCTTCTTCGTAGTAGGATATACCAACTTGAGTAAAATATCCGCTAAGGAGATTATCACTATGCCCCGGGCTAATATACCACGCATAGGCAACATTCAGAGATCTGCTTTGTTCTTCATTTTCTGCTCTTGCCAGATTTTCACCGCACAAATTCGCACCCGCCGTGTACCATGCGCTACCGTCAGGTCTGGTATGCGAAAATCGTGTTTTCAATTCTTTTGCTCTAATATGTGCAGCTTGCGTAAGTGAATCGTTAAAAGTAAGAGGACCAAGTCCTTTCTCAGCTCTGAACTGATTCATATAACCAAGCACCTGGCTTACGTCTGTACTGCAAGCCCTGGTGATGATCCCAGGGGTAACCAAACAGAGCATGCCTGCCATTGCAAACATGCAGACAATTTTTTTCACGCTCCTCATAAAATGTCCCCCTCGAATATGGTCCTAAGAGATGCCGCTTGCGGTAGGTTTCTTAGGACGGTCAACTATTTTCATTACATGCTTAACGCAATCAGTATTTAGTTTGTAATAATTATCACATTTTCAGATTGAAAAAGCTCTAAACTATCTATGAAATATAGTTACACAAAAATACAGAAAAAATGAAATTTATGTAACAAAATTACTAATTTCACTACACTTGAATCTCATGTAGTAATGTGATAAAGTATATGTAGTATTTAATACTACATAACAAAGTTTATCAAAACTATATTTTAGAATATATATCTTTACGGAGGAAAAAAATGAATACTAAAGAACTCAAACACTTTCTCAAAGAACACCTTGTACCGTCCAAGCTATACACTATCGGAAAGAAAAAGAATGGCCGAATCTGCCTGACAAAAGCGGGAGACTCATGGGAGCTTTTCTTTATGGATTCAAAGAAGAAGGTAGGTCTTATGCTCTTTCCCGATGAAAACAGCGCCTGCCAATCCATGAAAGAGGAACTTAGAAAAATAATGGAAAGCATTTATGAAGTTACCTGGGTTCCTGCAAAGATTTGATTAGTATACTAGAACAAAGAGTTGCTTTGCAACTCTTTGCGCGCCGATGCGTGCAAGCTTTAGCTTGCAAAATTCATCTGCGCATCGGTCGCATCCATAGCGGAGCGTTTTTTATTTGATAGGAATTTCCTATCAAATAAAAAAGGTGATCACGTTATAAAACGTGACCACCTTTTTTGATGTCTTGATCATTATTTACTTCTGTTAAAAAGGTAAACTCTTTAATGCAAATTGTTATGAAAGAATGTATAAAATCCCGCAGATAAGCGCCATAGCCCAAAACACAAATGCTATATAAGTCATCCATTTGAGGCTGTCATATCTCTCCTGGATAACATAGTTGTCCTTTATCATTTGTATTCTTTGCTCTTCAAAGCCGTCAAAGATAGGAGGCTCAGGCTCTTCTTCTGTATCAGAGCCTTCTTCTCCATCGCTTTCTTCATTCCCTGTTTTTTCTTCCTCAAGGGAAATATCTTCAAGGGCAGCGCTTTCAGGCTCAGGAACCGGCATTTCCACTTCATCCGGTGATATCTCCGAAACTCCGGGCTCATCTGAAATCACTTCCTGATCTTCTTTTCCTATCATATTCGGATCAGGCAGTTCCGGCTTAGCGCCCCTGTTGAATTCACCCAGTATATAAAATGCCACTCCAAGCAAAAACAGAACTACGGTATATATCACATAAATATTATTATGCATATCTTATCCCTTCCTTAAAGGACATTTATAATTTTGTAATCTTGGCATCCGAAGGAATCTTGCCCTTTAACATTGTTTTAAATTTTGCTTTGCACTTCTTTTTCACAGCAAACTTTGATCCATCTGCTATTTCTTTAAAGGCTTTCTTTCCTACACTTTTCAGCGTTGTTGTATAGATTTCGACTTCGCTTAGATTACTGCACCCGTAAAATGCTTTCTTACCAATCTTCTCAACATTTTTGCCGATAGATACTGCGGTAATGATTTCATTATCTGCGCAGGCATTGTTTGCAATCTGAGTAATCTTAGCTGAAATCCCGTTTACTACAATCTTTGAAGGGATATCAACCTCAGTTAATTCAGGGTTTGCGACTCCCTTAAATATTACTGTAAAATCACCTGTTGCCTTGTATTTCAGATCATCAACTATATAGGTCTGACCTTTATTAAGTCCTATTTTTGCATCCTTATATTTTGGCCAGTAGTTACTTTTTGCAAGATTGCTTCGCTCTTTTGCTTTGGTTTCAGTATCTGCAGGCACTTCGTAGTACTTACACCAATAGTATGCAGCTTTTCCGGCACCGCTCTTGGAATTTTTAACACCCTTCATCAGAGATAGCGTGTTTGGATAATATGTAGATAATTCATAGCTCAAATAATTAAGCTGTCCCTCAAGGCTGTGCCAATCATAATCATGATCGCCGCACCATGCACGAAGTCTTGATGCCCTGTCGTTGTGCCACTGGCATATTCCAAAGCTTGTTCCGTTATCACCAACTGCACTTGGATTAAAGGATGATTCCTTGGAAATATTGGCAAGAGCGCCACATCCGGAAGCATTGCTGAATCCACCATCTGATATCAGATAGTAGAATACTTTTTCCTCGTTGCTTTTGCCACGTAAAGAGGCAGCCTGTGCCCCCTTTCCGGGTATAAACAGGCTGCCTGCCATTATTACGATTGTCCCAATGATTGCTGCTTTTACGCATTTCCCAGTTTTTCTCATGATGTTACCCCCAAATTACTTTTTTCACTCTTTATATTTATTTCCCCGGCTTCTCATAATAGAATGAGCTCTTTCTGATAAAGCCAATTTCTTTATAATTTATGATCTGCTCTGTACTACCGATAAAAAGTACTCCGCCCGGAGCAAGAGAATCATAATACTTTCTGAATATCTCATCCTTTGCTTCTTCAGTAAAATAAATAAGAACGTTTCTGCAAACGATAAGATGATAATCCTTTGGATAAGGCTCACGCAGAAGATCCGCCTGCTTAAATGTAACGCGCTGCTTTATCTCATCGGCAACTCTCCATTTATCGCCTTCCTGCTTCAAATATTTTGATTTCAGATCTGCAGGTACTGCCTGGACTTCCTTGGCATCATACACACCGGCTCTTGCCTTTGCAAGCGCCACAGTATCAATATCCCAAGCTGTAATACTTATCTGATTAAGCGGCATATGCTTAGATAAAAGCATAACTATTGTATAGGGTTCGTCACCTGTAGAGCACGCTGCACTCCAGATCTTAAGCTTGTTTCCAAACTTACTTATCAATTCCGGAACCATCTGCTTATCCATCAGATTCCATTGGTCAATATTCCTGAAAAACTCAGAAACATTGATCGTAAGGTATGTTATAAAGGTCTCACGAGCAGTCTGATCCTTTTTAATTAGATCCATGTATTCGTCATAGCCTTTACATTCTGTCTTTCCAATAAGGGTATCAATCCTACGCTTCATCTGCTTTTCTTTGTAAGCATTAAGATCAATCTTTGTAAGCTTATAAACTTCGCCCTTAAACCACTCATAATCAACTGCCATTCCAAGACCCCCTCTTAAATAAAAAACATCACAGTTACTACTATGATTTAAGTATAACCAACCCTCTAGTTTATGTAAAATAAAATAAACATAAACTTAATTAAGTAAATGTAAGGCATTGGTAAGGCCATCCAAAATGCAGTCCTTTGTTTTTCTGATGAAAACAGGAATCGTATTGAACCTGTTATTTTTAGACACAAAAAGGACTGTCACACTACATGTGACAGTCCCTGGATCTCAATAATTATTCAGCATCCTGCTCAGCGATAACCTTGTCGATGTCTACACTTGCAACATCTGCATTGTCATCAGCCTCATCTTCCTTCTCGGGAGCTGTAAGAGCCTTGATGCTAAGGCTGATCTTACGATCTGCTTCGTTGAAGTCAACGATTTTTGCTGTAACTTCCTGACCGATGCTAAGAACATCTGCAGGCTTCTCGATGTGCTCTCTAGCGATCTGAGAAACATGAAGAAGTGCGTCGATACCGGGCTCAAGCTCGATAAATGCACCAAAGTCAGTCATTCTGGCAACCTTACCTGTTACCTCGTTACCTACAGCGTACTTTGTTTCAGCATCCTTCCAAGGGTTCTCATCATCAAACTTTCTTGAAAGAGCGATCTTGTTGCCGTCGATACCTTTGATCTGAACCTTAACAGTATCGCCAACCTTGAATGTCTTCTTAGGATTCTCAACACGGCCCCATGACATCTCTGAGATGTGGAGGAGTCCGTCTGCACCACCAAGATCGATGAATGCACCGAAATCTGTAACATTCTTAACTGTACCTTCTACGATATCGCCAACACCGATTGTCTCAAACAGCTTCTTAGCCTGCTCAGCCTTCTCTGCTGTAATAAGCATCTTACGGTTACCGATATATCTTCTTCTCTTAGGATTGTACTCAGTTACAACGAACTGGATTTCCTGTCCTTCATACTTGGAAAGATCCTTCTCGTATGTATCAGAAACAAGACTTGCAGGAATGAAGATTCTAACTTCATCAACTACAACTGTAAGTCCGCCTTCAAGAACCTGTACAACCTTAGCTGTAAGTACTTCCTGATTGTTGAATGCTTCCTCGATACGCTTATTTCCTCTGTCAAGGGCAAGACGCTTGTATGAAAGGATAACCTGACCGTCTGCATCATTTGTCTTAAGGACTTTGACATCCATTGTGTCACCTTCCTTGACAACCTGAGTAAGATCGATGCTGCTATCGTTACTATACTCATTCTTTGTGAGAATGCCATCTGACTTGTAGCCAATGTTAAGAATAATCTCATCCGGCTTTACAGCAATGACAGTGCCTTCTACGACCTCCCCCGTATGAATTGTTTTGAACGACTCATTGAGCATCTGTTCAAAAGATTGTTCTGACATAATTCTGAACCTCCTCGATAATGTTCTTTGGGGTGGACGCCCCGGCGGTAATTCCCACTAGCTTAACCGCTTTAGGCAGTTCTAAATGCAAGTCATCCAGTGTTTGAATAAAGTATGTATTGGCACACTTCTTACTGCATATCTCATACAGTTTCCTTGAATTAGAACTGTGCGCTCCGCCTATCACTATCATAGCATCAACTCTGGCGGCAATATCCTCTGCTTCGGTCTGCCTTTCTTCTGTTGCACTACAAATAGTGTTCACAACATTAACATTGTAGCGCGAATTAGAAAACTTTTCAACGATTTCTTGAAATTTATTTTGATTAAATGTCGTCTGAGATACTATATATAACTCTGTGCCCTCCGGAAACTGGATTCTTTCCGCTTCCTCCAAAGTCTCTATCACATATACCGGTCCGGATACGTAACTGACTATGCCATCAACCTCTGGATGAGTAGCACTTCCGACAACAATGATAGTTTTCCCTTCAGCACTTTCTTTTTCTACTATATTATGTATTCTTTTAACAAACGGGCATGTTGCATCGACATATTCGATACCCATATCCTTTATTTTCTCATGGATCTCTTTTCTTATTCCATGAGACCTGATTATCAGAATTCCATCACCTATCGTCTTTAGATCCTCAGGAGATTCTACGACTCTCACTCCTTTTTTTTCCAGATCTGAAACCACAGTTTCATTGTGGATTATCGGTCCATAGGTGTATATTTTTTTTCCGGATGCCTTGTCGATCTGTTTGTAGACTTCGTCCACAGCTCTTGTCACTCCAAAGCAAAATCCGGCGTGTTCTGCAAGTATTACTTCCATATTTTCCCTCATTTATTTTGCGTTTGTGCCTTTATACATCCGTCCGGTACAAACATGTCTGCAGGTGATCACAGATTGTTGTAGAGACTGATTATCTTGTCTGCAACCTCTTCTATAGTCATGTAGGATGAGTCGATCTCAACAGCATCATCAGCCTTTTTAAGCGGTGAATTTTCTCTTGTCATGTCTCTGTGATCTCTCTCGATAATATCCTTCTCGATGGTATTAAGATCACACTGCTCTCCCTTTTCGATCATTTCCTTATATCTGCGCTCTGCTCTCACTCTGCTGCTTGCAGTAAGATAAACCTTTAAATTAGAATCAGGAAGCACAACGGTTCCGATATCTCTTCCGTCCATCACAACGTCTGTAGTCTTAGCCTGTTTTCTCTGAAGTTCAACAAGTTTCTCCCTGACCTTGGCATTTGCGCTGCTCTTAGAAGCCATGCTTGATACTTCCTCGGTCCTTAGCTGAGAATTGACGTTTTCGCCATTTAAATAAACAACCTGCTCTCCATTCTCATGACCTATTGAAATATCTGCACTGTCAATATTTGCTTCAATTGCCGCAAAATCGTTTCCATCTACTCCGAGCCTTGTCAGATGTACTGCCATAGCTCTGTACATTGCGCCTGTATCAATATATATAAATCCAAGCTTCTTTGAAACTATTTTTGCGATCGTACTTTTTCCTGCTCCTGCAGGTCCATCTATTGCTATGCTGTTTGCCATAATCATTCTCCAATAATTTTACTCTTCTGCGCTGCATTCGCCGGCCAGATGGCCTGTTGACCATGCTATCTGTAAATTAAAGCCGCCTGTCTGCGCATCTACATCAATTATCTCTCCTGCAAAATAAAGTCCCTTGATTTTTTTAGACTCCATTGTGGAAGGATTTATCTCACCAACGGCTATTCCGCCCCTTGTGATTATTGCCTCGTTAAATCCTCTAAGTCCCTGT
>Ga0310691_10006206_pt1 | contig 12808 bp, 16 predicted proteins | sample 176DNAGHGlowgp2_FD_203887 | JGI IMG/M metagenome (GOLD analysis project Ga0310691, IMG submission 203887) | Sheep rumen microbial communities from Palmerston North, Manawatu-Wanganui, New Zealand - 1766 DNA GHGlow gp2 (v2) (version 2) | ecosystem: Host-associated > Mammals > Digestive system >... | reverse complement strand
CTCGATATCAAAGAAAAGGCTGCGGAGAACGATACAGAAGACAATATAACTCTGGATACAGTATCTGAAGCCACAACCAAAGAGTATACTACAGATGATGAAGAAACTGATACAGAAGATAAGGCTTCTGCTCCGGAACAGAAAAAAGAAGAATCCGTTAGTAAGGAAGTCGAAGAAGAAGACAAAGAAGAAGTAGAAACTGAAAATGATGAAGCCGATGAAGATATAGATTTCGATTCAGATGACAGCGATCTTTCAGACTTAGATGTCGATGATGACGAAGCTAAGGAATCGGAAGAAGATGAAATCGATGCTACAGCTATTTATGAAGACTACAAGAATTCTATCAAGCAGAATATCAATCTGATTGCAAATGATGATCTCATTGATATCTCAGCTTTCAAGAGAGGTAATAAGATTTCTTCAACAAGAGCTCTCGATAAGACAGCTCCTGCTGTTAAGTATTCAGCAGACCATGTGCTCTATACTACAGGTAGATCTATTGCTATGGAACCTCTTGATTCCGATGAAATCGTTCAGTTCAACCCTAATGAAATTGCAAAAATCTATAATACTGCTGAACGTAATATCAGACTCTATCACAGAGATAAGGATGAAGAACAGCTTATCGCTACAGTAAATTCATTCAGACTTTATAATAAGCTTTTCTATATTATCTATAAGCACATCACATCAGAAAAGCCTGATTACAATACATGGCTTAAGTCAATCAACTGGGCTGACTTAGAAGACCTTATGTTCCTTGGATACAAGGCTACATACGGTGTAGTATCTAACAAGGTTACAGTTTCATGTGAAGATAAGAAGTGCTCACATATCTTCGTTCAGGATTTCAATGTTCAGGATATGCTCGCATTTAAGGATGATGCTGCAAGAGAAAGATATAATAAGATTATGCAGCTTCCTGATAACTCTGTACTCGAAGCTCCTAAGAGAATTGAAAAGCAGGTTTCAAGAGATTACGTTGTAACTCTTAAGGCTCCAAGTCTTTATACAATGGTAGTAGAATCCACAAGCCTTTCTATGGAAAATCTCAGAAAGCATTCAAACCTCTTCAATATCTATCAGTATATTGATAAGATCGAATATATCGATAGAGAAGCAGGAGAACTCAGAGAAATCGAATTTAAGGAATATGCTGATACAGCAAAGACTGTAAAGCTTAAGCTCAAGGCTATAGCAAATATCCTTAACACAATGACTACAGACCAGAAGCAGGCTATCTTAGCTGCTACATCAGAACTCGATAGAGATCCTGATGAATTCTACTATGTAAGTCCAGAAACAAAATGTGAAAAGTGCGGTAAAGTAATTGAGAAGCAGAGAATCCAGTCTGCAGAATTGCTTTTTACCCGCTTCCAGCTCATAGCACATCTGAGCTAATAGCTTTATGCATGAGACTCTGTGATATATTCAGAGGACGAACTTCTGTATTAGAACTGATGTCGTTACCGGCTGGAGTATTATATGAAATACATAATATAGCTACAAAGCGTATTGAAGAAGAAAGCAAATCCCACAAGATTGCTGGAGAACATTTAGAAGATGAGATCACTGGAGGTTAATAGGTATAGGATAGTAGAAAGGGAGAACAGCTATGAGAAATCTTATAGATTTCGGGCAACAAATCCGAGTACCGAATATGGACTACTGGCAATACTTTGTCCAGTACTTTAACGAGAATAATCTCATATTTCATTTAACCAAAACAACTAACTGCCTCGTCATAGCAGAAGTGCTTGATGGTAGTGTACGTTACGATCTTAATAATCTTACTCAGGATGAGATAGACTATATCCTGAGTATTCTATCTACCTCTTCTGTCATAAGAAGTTATGATAAGACTTACATTGTTAAACATGAGCAGATTTCTGAATCATGTCTTTCAATGATATTAATTGATTATGATAGAATCTGATAAATTTATCCGTGGATGTATAATCCACGGATATCTTTTGTTGACATTATAATAAAAGGAGGTAATCTTATATGGCCGAAAGATTAATTGTACAAGAGCTTGACGTTGAGAAGTTCTGCAAAGTCAACAACTGTAAGCCCGTTACAAATCCAGTCACATTTATTAAAGGTGGCAAACCTACACCAGATGGTTTATTATCTGAACAGATATTTGGTATTACTCATGCCGAACGGTATGGTATATATGCTTATATAGATTTGAATGGCTGGTTTTTACAACCATTAGCTTATAAGCGTTTATGTAGACTTAATGCTAAAGCTAAAGCAGTTATATATGGCACACAGACATTCAGTATTAAATCTGGAGAACTCGTAGAAGATCCAGATGGAGATACTGGTATCAGATGGTTAAAGACAAACTTTGATAAAATCAAGTGGAGCACTTCTGAATCTGATATCGCTAAAACGAGTATGCAATATATAAAAGATTTAGAAAAGAAGAATACTCTCTGGATTAAGAAATTTCCTATAATACCTCCAGGTTATAGAGATGTAACCGTTACATCTAAAGGTGTATCTATAGGAGAACTCAATCAGTTATATCAGAGATTACTTATGCATACAAACGCTCTTAAACAAGCTCAGGACTATGGTCTATCCATGATGACTAATGCCGAGGGCTTAATTCAAGAGCAGATGGCTTCTATCTTTAACTGGTTTGGTAATGGTACTACTATAGGAAGAGATACTACTTCTAATAATCTTCCTGGTAAAACTGGTATTATTAGGCGTTCAGTATTAGCTAAGACTACAGACTATTCGTGTAGATCAGTAATTACTGCCCCTAATAATAAAGTAGAAGACTTAGATGATATAATGGTTGACATGGATCATGCCGCTATACCATTGGCTATAGCTATAACCTGTTTCAAACCATTCATCTTATTCTGGTTAAGACGTTTCTTTGAAAATCAATTTGCCGGAAAAGCTTTTTTCAATGTCGATTTATATGATGACTCATTCAAGGTTCATCAGAAAAGACTGACAGTCCCTATAAAGGACTATCAAGCTGTATTCAGTGATGCTGAATTAGAAAAACAAATAGACAGATTTGCTAAAGGTCGTTATAATAGACTTATTCCTATTCAGGTTCCTATAGTGGATGGAGCTGAAAAGAAGTATAAAGAGCTTAAAGGAAGAAAACCTTGCTTATACTTTACTGGTTATAAAATTAAAGGTAGTGAATTAGCAGAAGCTAGAGCCAATAACTTTGAATTCAATGAGCTTATTAGACGTCCTCTTACATGGTGTGACTTATTCTATATGGCTGCTGTAGATATGACTTCAGATAAATCTGTTCTCATTACACGATTCCCTATGGATAGTTACTTCAACCAGTTTCCTCAGCTTATAAATGTAATTACTACATCAGAAACAGTAAGTATGGTAGTAGAAGGAAAGTTCTATAAGTGGTATCCAAAGTTCGATCATAAGGACATAGGCAAGAATACTTCTGCTATGTTTGTAGATACTATCTCTATCAACAATGCTACTATCGGTACTGCTGGTGGTGACTACGACGGTGATACTGTAACCTGTAAGCCTATATTCTCTATTGAGGCTAATGCTGAGGTTCGTAAGCAGTTAAACAATATAGGAAACTATAATGGTCTTAATGGTATCAATGCAAAGAAGGTTAATAAAGAAGGCATTCTGTGCTTGTACTCATTAACCAACTGCCCAGATAAGGATACTTGGAATAAGAAATTTAATAAAATGGAATTCTAACCTTTCCTACTTGTATATTATCAATATGTAAGCAATACATAATATGACTCATCCATTATGTCGTGTTGTGTATAGGAAAGGAGGTATCATAGTCATGGATGATGATTGGGATATCCACGAAGAGTCTGATGACGGGTGTGTGTCCGGTGCAGGATATAGATAAACTGCATCGGACGGACAATCTACCCGGCATGGCTTGTAGATTATCTAATTTGATATTAGAGGAGGAGAGACCACCATAGGTCTCTCCTCTTCATTTTTTTTAGTGTCTGTTTCTTCTTCTATTTTTTCTTGATTCTTTTGGCTGTTCAACCGGAGCTTCATCTGTTTCTGTTGCTTCATCTTCAACAGCATCTTCTTCTTCGAGTTCTTCTGTAGGTTCTTCTACAGATTCCTCAGCTTCCTCAGAATCTTCTTCTGTTGTTTCTTCAACAGGAGCTTCTTCTGGTTCGGCTACTTCTTCCTGTAAATCCGCTCCACCTTCAGGTTCTTCTGAAGGAACATTTTCTTCGACTTCAGCTGCTGGTTCTTCTACAGCTTCGTCTTTTGGTTCAGCCGGAACTTCCTCTTCCTTCTTTTCTTCAACAGGAGCCGGAGGAATTGGAGCTTCCGGGATATCGATAAGATATGATTCTCTTTTTTCAACTGGTGTCTTTACATTTGTATTGAATTTCTTAAGGAATTCTAAATGCGCTTCGCTGAATACATTAGCGAAATTGCTCTGGTTAAGAGGCATTGTTTCTGTTTCAGAAATATACTCTACAACCTTAGCACCAGCATTAAGACACATAATGATATCCTTAATAGAAAGGATTCTTGTAAGTCTGCTGTGTGGGAGCATACAAACACTTCCTACAGCAACCTGTCTTGGTCCCATTACAATTGCGCACCTCTTGTTAGCAGAGAATGGCAGAGTATTATTAGTTATATTCATCATAATCTCCTTCCAGATCATCAAGATCTAAGTCATTGAGATCAATATCTTCATCGTCGTCATCAAGTTCATATGAGTCATAATCATCTTCATCGAAATCGTCGATATCGATATCGTCTTCATCACAATCGTCTTCGCAGTCTTCGCAATCGTACTTGCCATCGCAATCTCCACATTCGATTAAAGAATCAATTGCTTCTGATTCTACAGCAAGATCCATTTTAGCGAGAGCTATTTCGTCAGCTTCTTCTCTTACAGAAGAAATAAACTGTAAATCGGATACAGCAAGATCTACAGTTGTTTCGCTAAGAATTGACATAAGTTTTCCTCCTTTACTGGTAACAGTTTTCTTTGAACTGTCTGTCTATGTGTTTTCTTAGTGTAGTCTCAAAGTCTTCACCAAGAGTTTCATCATCGTCATCTTCTTCTGATTCGTTTTCATGAATACCGAAGATATCGTTTTTATATACACCATTCTGTTCAACATCGTCGATAGTTTCATCTATGCTAGCATATGCTGAATCATGGAATGGTTCGAGTAAGTCATCTACTGTTTCATCCAAAATTTCTTTTGAAAGAAATTCATCTATGCCCATTATAGATACCTCCTATACTAAGTAATTATTCTCATGTTGATTTCATGAGTTTTCCCATGTAACTTTCTAAAACAAAGATAAGCATTGGGATAAAGTAGAAGTTATATGCTGAAGGATACAAGTCTATATCTTCGAGAATTTTGAGTATATTGCTTGGCATAGGATCCCCATGGAAGTAAGTAACCAAAGGATTATACTTACACTGAGGAATATCTATATCCAATATAACGTTATCGTGTACCATGTTAATCATAAGATTGTCGAATGGAATGAATACACCAAATGTAGCTCGATCTTCATAATCAATCATAAAGTAGTCATCCGGTACAGTAGCAAATAAAGTATTCCTATTTTCTATAGGCTGAGCTACAGCTTCCATAAGATTGAATCGATCTATATCACAAGTTTCTAATGCTCGGAATATAGTCTTATCGTAATCTATAGAAAACGTTCTATGGACTGGAACTGCATGGTCTACGAAGATATAATCATTACCTGTGTATTTGAATACATTGTTTCTTATAAGGAATTCGATCATATAAGGATCATAGTATAATCCACTATTACTATCAAATGTGAATGTCTGTACCGCATCATTATAAAACATCTCGAGATAGTATGTCTTAATACGAGTAAGTACATTATCCATATTAGATATTAGATCGTAGTCATTTTGTTTAACTACAGTCTTCATAGAAGTGCCAGCATTATCTATAATCATCGTATACTCATTGATAACCTGGTCTTCAAGATACTTATAGTCTTTATCAAATACAGATTTAAGAGTAAGATGAACTCTATAGAAGTTTGCTCCATTATCAATAGTATCAGGGGTAACCTGATCCATCATAAAGAGATACTTCTTAGTAGCATCCATCTTAGTAAGCTGATCGAATATGATGTATCCATTAGGTAATGGAATAAACGTATCTGGTATAACCACTATTTCAAATTCAATTGGAGATGCTGTCAGGCCTTCTTCTGTAAGATCTATATTCATTATAATCTTCATGTCGTTGGTATATACGACAGCATCATTAATCTTATTAAATCTAAATGGTGAGTCTGGTCCTAAAGCTGTATATTCAAACTTTGCGCCTGCATCTAATGTAGAACCAGTTTCATCTGGATTATATACTACACAAGTTACAGGTTTCATATTGTTAAATACATAACTATTATTACGCATGATCTCTATAGAATTATCTATAAGAGAAGATACGGTATTAACGTAGTTCTTGTTTATAAATTTAGACATATTACTCCCTCCTTTTATGAAAATGTTTCGGAAAGTACAATCCGGCAAACGTATGAATAAGTGTATATTATTATTATGTACGTATATAGATAGCATAAGCTATCTATAAAATTTTATTTATTATTCTTAGGAGGAATATAAAATGAAAGTTTTTGTAGAAGTAACGGGCGAGGGTATCAAGAAAGATACTCCTGTCGAAGTAAAAGTTTCCGGTTTAAAGGAAGCTCTTATCGGAGGAAAAACAGAAGAAACTCTCTGTATCAGAGAGGTTAATTTCGAAGTAAGCAGATTCCTTATTCTTGACGCTACAGAGAATACTTTAGTTAGTGAGACCGTCATGACGTTCGAAGAACTTGCTATGTTTGCCTGGGTCTCGATTTCAGCAGAAGCTGACCGCATCTCGAGGGAGAACTATAAGCTTATTCTTTTAAAAGACGTTGCAACCAGAATATTGAAAGCTGCAGAAAATGAGCCAGTTAATGTAGAAGGATTTACAACTGGTGTTGAATCGCAGTTCTCGTACTATATCTCTGAAAACACTTTAAAAAAGACCTTTGGTGATTCAGCCGATATATCGACTTGTGCTGACGTATTTGATAAATGTTTAATTTCAAGCTATTCTGGTGTTAGGTATCTTTTATTCAATTCAACTAATCTGAAACAGCAGATAAAATCTGATGAATTTGAAGATATCGATGATGCTCTCCACACAATTATGATAGCTAGAGGGCAGCTTGAATATATCAATAAATCGATACAGGATGGTGATTGCTCTTTAATGTCAAATTTAAATATGTGGAAGAGTGATATCACTGATGCGATGAAGACCCACTTGAATTACAGAGTGAAGGAGGTTACTCTCTAATGAGAATTTTCTTGAATCTAGACGGTAAGGAAAGACCGTACGATTCGACAGCCGGAGCTTATATGGCTCTGGTCAAAAAGTTAAACATCAGAGTAGCTGATCCGGAAGTCAGCTCACATCTCAGTGATGCAAATTATCCTATGGTGTTAGGTCTTTACTGGGAGGCTAAGCAACAGGATCCAAGTATCACTATAAGAATCCAGAAATCCAGAAGCGAATTGGATTCGGAGAGATTTATTTTAAAAATAGCGCTCGAACCACTTGAATTTTCTGCAAGATTATGGTCTTACTCTGAGGCTGCACAGAAACTCAAGAATGATTCGGCGTCTATTCTCAGAAGTCTTAGGGCAAAATTAAATACTTTATATAACGCAATTGAAAAGTATTCGAGTCTAATCACAGAAAAAGAATATCATGCGTTTGAGAGTAGCCACGATTGCCGAGTGGCTAAGTTCATTTTCCCGCGTTATGTAGAACAGGAAAGAACTGTAGACGGTACAATTATTGTATTCGATACTGAACAAGTTACACCTCTTTCAGAACTCGAAAATGAATACGATAAAACAGAAACAACGATTACTGCCGTTAAAGAAATGATCGAGGAGTTAAACGATCCGGCAAATCCGTTCGACATTGCTCTTATGTCCAAACGGTTAAATCTTGGATACTCGTTTATTCAGGTCTACGGGTTATGATCGACATAACAGACCTGAAGGCTTTAGATGCTTCTATGGAAGAATTTCGTAAAGCCATGGAAGACATGGAACGAAAAGAATACATAGAAGCAACCAAAGCCAAAAAAGAAAAACAAATATGTGACCCTGAAATAGGCCGCAGGATTCATCGACTTCTTATGGAGAATGAAAAAAGATGCGATGAAAAGAGCACCTGGGACTCTGCTGTAGGGGTTATGGTTAAATCCGAGGAGGACTGATGTATGGCTCGCTATATAGATAAGAAGACGGCACAGTTGCCTGCTATACTAGCGTATTTAAATACGTTCAAAACTCCTGGAAAAAATTCAAAAACTGACAATGATTTCTATGAAATGATCGAGGATGACATTCGTAGGAATCGAGATTGTAAATACTATTGTGACTTATTAAAGTTGATTCTCGATAAAAGACTTTACAAGTTTGCATTAGATGACGCATTAAATCATGAATTTGTATTAGTGCTTGAAGAGTATGGATATATTCGAGTTACGAAAAGATTCTATGATGCTGCGTCAAAAATAGAAGTTATACCCCACCATGAAGCAGAAGAAGGCGAGTACGGCAAATACGGAAAACCACATAATGTATCCGGATTAAAAACAGGAACAACTCGATCTATACTTACAGACAAGTGGTGGGTATAAAAATTTAGGGAGTCCTCGTGACTCCCTATATTTTTAGTGTCGAAGTTATAATTTTTTCTCTTGGAACTCCAAAATCCTTCTCTTGTTTCCCATCTCCTCTATACATATTTCGATGTACATATACTTCATTTACTACTGGTTTAATATTATTACATATGCCTCGAACCACATAGTCTGTTACATCCAAATCTGGATACAAATGTACCACTGTATAAAGCATCGGGAAATTACAAACTAAGAACTTCAAAGATTCTTCATACGACTTACCAAATCCTGCAATATAAAGATTCTGTTCTGTATTGCAATTCATAACGTTAAAGAATATTCCAAGTATATCAAAGAATCCTTCGGCGATATGAATATGAACAGGCTTCATCATATCCACACTGTTCGGTATCATATAAAACTTCTCAGCATCTATCTTATCTGTCACCACATAATTGATATACTTCTTGTTTACCGCATTCGGTAAACCAGTTTCTATTAATCTTCTAAGAGATAGCATATTATTGTTTACTCCTAATACACCCAAGAAGTTGCTACCCAATAGTTGTATTATAGAAGCATCTCTCGAATATCTGTGGATATTATTAGAATTTAAGAGATATTGCAAATTAAGAAATATCTTCAGCCCAACCAAGTCTTGATAGGTGAGCTGAAGACCTAATCTTTTATTTATGTATTGAAGTTTTAACTGATTCTCTCTTGTATCTTCGATAGTATTTGCTATATCCAATACCTGACGATTACCAATTCTTTTCTTTTTTATATATGAACGATTAGGATTATTACCATAATCACCAGGCATCCATAACTGATATCTATTTAAGAACTCCTGATTGACTACTCCTTTCCTACGTTCTTCGGTAGGATCACATCTAAAACAGTTATACATTATAGGGCTATCTGAATCATCAAACGGCCCTATATAACAATGACCTTTAGTATCAGGTGTAGAACAAACTGCGCACTGACATACTATCTGCTCTCCCGATTTAGCTTCTCTTGCTAACGGGAGATTGTTTAATAGAAATTGCTTAAGTTCCTCTTTATCCATTAGCAAGAACCTCCTTAATATGGTAATCTCTGTAAGCCATCCTCTATAAAGTCTCCAGACTCTTCTTGTTTCTTAAGAATCTTTATAACCTTATCAATAGCTTTAAGTTCATCTCCATTGATATATCCAGAAACCATAATAACTTTATGGAATTCTTCCTTATCTTTCTTTAAAGGAATTTCTGTCAGTATATGGCTATTACAGAATTTATCCTCATCTGGAACGTATCTAATCGTCTTAGAAACACTCCAATCTGTAATACCTTTTCTATAATCTTTAATAAAACAAATGGATTGTCTATAGTTATTAATATTTTGAAAGTAGTAATCAAACTTTTGAAAGTAGGAATCAAACGAATATGCCGATTGTGTAACAGGTTTCTCAAAAACTATTCTTTTATTAGTTCTATCACTTGTCAAATCACACTCAGTCATCACATATCCTAACTCCATCATAGAACTAACTACAGTCTGTTTATTTCTATATCCAACAGTGAAACCTACAGCTCCCCCTATCCCTAGAACTAATCCTAAAATTGGAATTAAAAGTAAGTGCATTTTACTCCTCCTATGGTTTCTTCAGCAAATGTGTCTACTATCTTTGTGGGTTTTCTCTTTCTTATTATCACATCATATCCAAAGTAATCTGCATATGCTACTACATTATGGAATCCGACATTGTGACCATTCTCTATGCTACTGACCATCGATTCAGACAAACCGGTTTCTTCAGCAACATCCTTTCTGGATATGCCTTTAGTCTGCCTTATATCATGCAGGTCTCTGCAAACGAACATTTCGCTTATATTTATTTCTCTAGGTTTCTTCTTCATCATCATCGTCCTCATCGCTATTTAGTCCACCAAAGAAGAATCTCTTCATATATTCAGACATTCCTCTCATGGCGTCATATGTGGCTTCACTATCAACTTCATTTTCGGAATTGAAGTATTCCTCTTCATCGAATTCTTTTGCTGTAGCCCCCATCTGTCTAAGTTTAGACATTCCATATCTTATTACATCAAGAATCTCATCGGACTGTCTCTGTATTTTAATAGTATTGAGAGCTATAAATGCGGTATCCACTTGCGATTTTGGTATAAGATCAACAACTAAACTTAATATATCAAGAACTATATCTGCCGGTTCACTTTCATCTAATATATCGTTGAATACCTTCATATATGTGAATGTATCCGGATTAGTTTTTGTGATCTCTCTGAAATTCTGAGCAATCAAAGCATATATAGTTTCTACATGACGCTTCAATTGTTCCTCTTTACCTTTTTCAAATACACCGGCTTCTTTAGCCAGATCAAGATTTCCTCTTGCTTCTATGCAACTTTCAAGCTGTTCAAATACATCATCTGTAAGATAGCGATTAAGCACACTTGGAATTGATTGGAATGTATGAGTATCACTTTTAGCCTCTTCTACTTCAAGAAATACATTACCAATCATATGATCCTGTGCTTTGATTATAACATTTTTTATTATGTCTTTAGAGCTCTCTTTATTGAGTTCACCCATAACAGCTTCTAGCTGCATGATTTCGGATAGAGAAAATAAAGGAGCTGTATCTCGAATGAAAGCAAGGTGTGATAAATCTGCACTATTAGCTTTCTCTATATTGTACAGGTATCTATTTGGAATTGTAATCATAACGAATGTCTGCTGGGAAAACACTTTACTTTTAAATATCCCAGTCTGCACAACAATCCCAGTTAAAGATCCCTGGATCATTCTATCTCTTACTCTGTTTTCTGGATCTATTAGAACCAGATCATTCTTTTTAAATCTTTGTCTCATAACTGAAACCTCCCATTTAAAATATAATGGGAAGAGCGTGCGCCCTTCCCATACAATTTTCATATCATCAGAATGAAATTACAAGCTTCATCCATAATCCTGTCGATTACGAGGTCACACTTGTTATTTGGTATCTTTACACCATCTAATCCAGAATCATAGAAGTCTATAATTCTGAAATCTGACGTCAGTATCGTGGCAATTATTTCAATCACATAACCGATTGTTTTCTGATCCATATACTTCTGTCTGACTAATTTAAAAGATTCAAGCCTTTCGAGTTTTTCTAATTCCCTTTTACTAATAGAAGTTCTATTAGAAATACGTTCTACGAATCCTCCGAATATTTCTGCCATGAAAATTAACCCTTTTTCTTTTAGCAGTCTCTTACCAATAATCATGAGTCGTACATAATCACTGGCAACTATTTCCTTGATCGACGCAGTATCTCCAAAGTACTTCATGAATAAATTTAATACAAGTGATCTCTGGAATGAATCCTGCAATTGTCGTTTTCCATTACATGTCAATGTTCTGATATAGAAGTTTATCTCCTCTTTAGAGATATCCTGTCCCCATTTATCAATTATCTCCTTCATGGTATACTCAGCATTAACGATATTCTGAAGCATCAAAGCTTCGTCAGTTCTGATACACTGAGATTCGAACTTATCATATGGTGATGCATTATCTTCTCCTTCTCTGTTAGAAGAATTAAGATTTCTTACATCATATTCATATGGCACTTCTACAACCTTATACTTGATATCGTTCTTTATAGTAGCGATATTCATATTGATAGGGTTGTTGTTGAAGTTATACTTCGGCATTACATTAAGAATGATATTGTCTATCGTATACATAGTATTGATGACTTTATCAATTCCTCTGATGGCACATTTTTCCCAAAGCAGTTCGTCATTCTTCGATAGACGATTTACATTTGTAAATACTGTCTCCTGAATTTTAGCATGGATATCAATATCCGGATGGAGCTTCATAACCAACTGGAAACAAGCTGCTGTAAATCCGTCGACATCCAAAGTCTTTGCCTTATATGCATAGTGCATAATCAATGGTATCATCATATTACTGAAGACTGTAAGTTCCATGAGGAGTCTTACGTGTCTTTCTTCATAACACAACACCATATTCTGTGATGGGTATCTTTTTAATTCTACCTCAAAACAGTCGTTCATAAGTC
>Ga0310691_10006205_pt1 | contig 12809 bp, 12 predicted proteins | sample 176DNAGHGlowgp2_FD_203887 | JGI IMG/M metagenome (GOLD analysis project Ga0310691, IMG submission 203887) | Sheep rumen microbial communities from Palmerston North, Manawatu-Wanganui, New Zealand - 1766 DNA GHGlow gp2 (v2) (version 2) | ecosystem: Host-associated > Mammals > Digestive system >... | reverse complement strand
GAGTTACGAGTAGTCGAGGGGTCGAGCAGCGATTCTCAATTTTCAATTAATCAAGTGCAACTTACTTGCATCGGACATAGCGGGATGGCTGTCGAGGTGGGCGACGTGACGCTCATCTTCGACTACTACATCGACCCGGCGGGGGTGCTTGACGGCATCCTGGCACGGGCGCGACGGCTCTATGTGCTGGTGTCGCACAGCCACCGCGACCACCTGTGCATGGACATCTTCGGCTGGCGCGACCGCTGCCCCGAGGTGCAATATGTGCTTGCCAACGAGTGCCGACGCAAGCTCAAGCGCGCCATCGACCTGAATGCCTATCGCATCGCCTGGCTGCATCACGATGAGGACTGGAATGATGACCGCCTCGCCATCCATGCCTATGACTCGACCGACGTGGGCGTGGGTTTTCTGGTCGATGTCGACGGGCGGCGCATCTATCATGCCGGCGACTACACCTGCTGGCACTTCAGCGAAGAGCAGGACACGCAGGCCGTGCGCAAGGCCCGGGGCGACTTCCACGCCATCCTCAACCGCATCGTCGCCCACTCACCTCACATCGACCTGGCCATGATGCCTGTGGTGCCCAACATAGGCGGCGACTGGGCCTACGGGCCTCGCGAGTTTTTGTGTGCCATCAAGGTCGACACCTTCATCCCCATGCACATGTGGGGCCGCGACCGCGAGGCCTCGCAGTGGTCACTCTATCGCAATCCCGCCCACGGCCAGTGCGTCCACCTGTCGCCCGGACAGACGCTCAACATCTGATTTTAAGGCATGCAGATCAAGCGGATCAAGCGGATTTTTTTATTAGGCAGATTTTCGTGTGCAGTGATATATCATCTGCGAGATAAATTTATCTGCAAAATCAGCAAGATCTGCATGAACAGTCTAAGGCATGCAGATCAAGCGGATCAAGCGGATTTTTTTATTAGGCAGATTTTCTTGCGCAGTGACATATCATCTGCAAGATAAATCACTGGATTGTGAGGCTGTCGCGACTGTAGAGCAGCGTGGGCAGCTCACTGTCGTTGTCATAACGGTGATAATTCAGCGAGTCGAACAGTGCTGGGTTATCATAAGCCTTGAGCGAGAACACAAAGTCGGCCTTGCGACCAATGATGGCCTGCAACTGATTGTCATCCATCTCGGGCGTTGATCCACTCTGCGAAGTCCAGTACTTGCACCCGGGCAAGCTCTCGACTACTGTGCCGTAGCCCGAAGTGCAAGTGTTGTAGTAGATGATGCGAGGCCGATCGACTTGCGACATCAGGCGCACATAGCGGTCGAATGCCTGTTGCTCAGGCGTGTCGCTCCATGACCAAGCAGCGCCGTGGACACTGTGCATGGCAAAGACAAGCGTGATGAACAATGCGCCATACACCACACAGCCCGAAACGGTGCGCACGCGGCTCGCATCGAGGTGACACAACACTGCCACCACACCAAACAGCACAAAGGGCGCACAGATGGCATAATAGTAGAGCCAGAAGGCATTGCTGACCGTGAGCAGGATGGTTGTCAGGAACGTCACGAGCACAAAGCCACGATAGCGCGGTGCCAGCCATGCTGCCGCCAGTGCCGAGATGCCGCAGGCCAGCAGATAGAAGCCCATGGTGTAGCGGTGTCCCCACAACATGTAGATGGGGTGCCGCATGCGGGCATGCTGCCGCGCTACCACATCAATGTTTACCACAAAATACTCGTGGATGAAGTCGTCGAGACATCCAACCGAGAGCATATAGATGACAAATGGCAGGAGAAACACAGCCGAGGAGCATGCCATCGCGCCCAGCGCACGCCACAAGCCAGTGCCTTGCCTCCACGCATAGTGCAGCACAAACAGCGCCATCACACCCAAGATGGCCGACACGTTGTACTTGATGAGCAATGTCGCCGCCATGCCCACGCCCAATACGACCGACGCATAGAGTGTCTGGCGACGCGTGTCGACCCTGTCGTCGTGCAGCAGACGGCACACATGATAGAGCCCCCACACCAAGAAAAAGAGTGCAAAATCCTCGGCTCGCGTCTCGTAGCGCACCCAGGGATAGAAGATGGCTAGCGATGTGAGCATCGACGCACACACTGCCAGATAATTGTCTGCCAGATAGATGCGTGCTGTCTTGAACAACCACCAAAAGATAAAAGCATAGTTGAGACAGGTAATCCAGAACACACCATGCACTGTGCGCGGCGAGAGCAGATAACCCACACCATAGATGAGCCAGAGCAACGGTCCCTTGCTGTCGCTGAAGTCGACATAGGGTACCATGCCGCTCATCCATGCCTTGCCGCTAGCAAAGAATGTGGCACTGTCATGATGGTCGTAAAGGCAATGCGTCCAAGAGTCGGTGGACACGAGCAATAATACCGCGAGGGCAAAAACAGCCATCGCGATCCATGGTGTTAAATCAGAACGCGCTACCGTTGTGCCGTTAGAACGCCGCACTAGTAGTGGATAGTGGAATCTATGCATTAGAAGAGATGTTAGCGCAGTCCGGCATCTTGAAGAATCTGGATGGCCATATCCAGGATCTTGGAGTCCTCGAGGGTGACATAGCCGCCATCGGGTCCCGGCTCAATGTGGATGCCCATGGTAAGCCCCTGGTCGTAGTCTGACCCACCGAAGTAGTTGCGCACAGTCTGCACGTCGAGGTTCAACTTGTCGGCAATCTGATGAGTTGAACCCTCGGGCAGAAGATTCTTAATTTTTCGCAGTTCGTTAAAGGTAATGATTCGCATTATACTAAATTGATTTTTTCAGTTTTCAGTTCTCAGTTCTCAGTTTTCGGTTCTCAGTTTTCGGTCAGAACTGATTCCGATAACTGATAACCGAGTTATTATATGAAGATGGACAGGATGGCAAGAAAGGCGATGGTGACATAAACGCTCGATGCGACCATCGTGGCATCGCTACGTGTGAAGATGGGATCGTAACAGTGCATCCACTGATGCTCAGTCCAGAGCCATAGACGATAGACCATCCAACCCACCAACAGCCCTACAACGGTGCCACCAATGATGTCACCAGGATAGTGTACACCCAGATACATGCGGCTGTAGCACTGAAGCACAGCCCATGACATGAGCGCAACCATGACCCTGCGATAACGAGATATCAGGCTCAACACCAAGGCGACACTGAACGAGTTAGCAGCATGGCTCGATGTGAAGCCGAACATGCCGCCCGTGTAGCCATTGACCAGATGCAGCGTCGAGGCGATGTCGGGGTTGTGCGACGGACGCAGACGCTCGACGATGTGCTTGATGAGTCCCGATGAGATCTGGTCAGAAATCAGGATGGTCAGCACCAGGGTGGCAATGACCAGAAGGGCCTGCTTGCGATCGCGGCGCAACGCCACGAGCACAGCCACCAAGATGAGTGCCCACGAGAGTTTGCTGGTGATGAGCCACATCAGTTGGTCGAAGTAAGGCGCATGCCAACTGTTGATGGCTATGAGTGCCTGCTGGTCAATGTCAATCAGATATTCAATCATATAATCTCAACATTTTGTGCGGTGATCCATGCTTGTCGACGGCTGGCGGTCTCGATGTGATACCACACAGTGCCAGCAGTGGTCACCTTGTCGGTGATGGTGACCTTGAATCCTGCCGCCAACTCGAAGGCAACTTCTGACTTGTCCTTGGGCGTGCGTGGTGACGTGCTCAGCGCAGCCGGATTGGCCATGACAATGGCCTGACGATGGTTGAGCGCACGGTCGTGCATGTGCCATGCACACACCAGCGATGCAATGGTCACCACCAAGGCCACGATGGCACCGAAGAAGCCCACCTTGCGCCATGCCACAGCATCAAGGAAGATATAGGCTGCAATGGCGGCAAGCATGAGCAGGAACGAAACCAATGCAATGACAGCCCAAGCATTGCTCGACAGCCGACTCACAGCGGCTTCAATCCAGATGCTGAAGATGTTGGCTCCCTGATCCTCATCAATGTTGGCACGCGTGCGCACGAAGTCGAGGTTGTATCGGGCATCGCTATGACCTGGATCGAGCAGCAACGCCCGCTCGTAGTAGAGAATGGCATGGGCATTATCCTTGAGCCGGTAATAAGTGTTGCCAATATTATAATAGAGGTCAGCCGAGACCTCGCCGGTCTTGGCCTGTGCCAGATAGGCGTTCAGCGCCTGGTTGTAGAGTTCTTGGTTATAGTCCTGTGCAGCCTTGTCGAGCGCCGCAGGAGCAGCCATGAGCACAGCCACGCTCATGACCGCCATTGTCAGGAACAAAAAGATGCGTCTGATCATGCTGGTTGTGTTTTAGCGCGTTTGACATTTTCGAGGCGACCAATGAGCGTTGCAGCCTCGTCGAGCACGGGAGCCATGTCGGTTCCCGCCAACTCGGGTGCATATTGAGCAAACTCACACTTGTCGAGCAGCGACAGCGTGGCCTGCTGCAACTCATCGTCCACACCATAGTTCTGCAACTCGGCCTGAATGTTCTCCTTGTCGAGTTCCGACACGGGGATGGATAGTTTGTCGCTCAGATAGCCCCACATGGCACTGAGCAGATCGGCATAGAAAGCAGTGCGGTCGCCCCGCCCCATCGACGAGCGAGCCTGCTTGAGACGCCGCTGAGCCACCTTGCTGGCGCGCTTGGTGCGCATCAGCCGCACATCGGCCCGCTCACGCAGTTGCTTGCGATAGTAGATGAGCAGGGCTGCCATGAGCAAGGCGGGTATGACATATCCCATCCAGTAGAGCCAATTGTCGACAATCAAGGTGTGTGTCTTGCTCAGATGCAAGTCGCCCTGATGCAGATGACGTATGTCCATGTTCTGCAACCGATAGTGATTGCTGGGTGCACCCTCGCCCTTGCCCACTTTCAAGGGTTGCTCGGGCACAGGGATGGACTCGTACTTCCCGGTCTCGGGGTTGAAGAAGGTGAACCGAGAGGCCGGAATGGTGAAATCACCAGCAAACTGTGGAATGAACGGATAATCGATCTGCACCGAACCGCTCATATCACCCCCACCAGGATTGACCTTGAGGTTGGTCTTGGGGTCATAGACATCCATCTGCTTGGGGAAAGCAATCTCGGGAGCCTTGATATACTTGAGATTACCCGTGCCTGTGACAACATAACTGTAGGTAGCCGCCTGATAGGTCTTGAGCGGCGTGGGATTGATGCTGGTGGCAACAGTAAATCGCCCCACAGCACCAGTGAAGTCGGCAGGCTTAGGTTCGGGCAACGGCAGGATGTTGACCGTGGCAGTATTGGACTTGACCACCAGTTTTTTCTCAACAGGCTGTGAGAGTGTGCCGAAGATGGTGCGGTAGTTCTCGTATTGAACCACATTGACATCATAATTGCCCGATGTGATGGTCAGTTTGCCCGACTGCTGGGGATAGAGGATACACTTCTTGAGCACAGCCACCATGTATTGCTGACCATTGTGGGTCTCGACATTGTTCAGACTGGGCTGCATGGGAATTTCCTCGATGAGAAAGCCGTCGAATGATGGTTGCAGGGTGGGTATGAACTGCGACACCTGATACTTGGTGTAAAGTTTGATCGTGCATACCACTGCCTGCTGCTCATAGACACGCGGCTTGGACATCTCGATGCGCACAAAGATGTCATTGCCCGTCACCGCCTTGTCGGCACTCTGCGTGATGGGGTCGTCATATTGCACCCCGCGCCGCTCGTGCTGTTGCTGGTCTTCTTGCAACGACCGGGTCCTACTGTTGGCTGCCTTGTCGGGCGGCAGGACATCGATGGTGAAAGGCTTGGTGGTCATGCGACGACCATTCACATCGACCGATGCGGCACCTACGCTGAGCCGTCCCTGCTTGGTGGCCTTGTAAATCATCGTGTATTCCTGCGATGACGAACTGCTGGACTTGCCGTTGACCCACGACTGACTATAACTGGTCGACAGCGCAGGCCCATAGAGTTTGGTGGCTCCTGGGATGTCGGGGGCGACAAATCCGCTGCCCTCGGCATTCTTGAGCACAAAGGTGACATTGAACTTGCTGCCTTCGTTGACCTGGCGAGGCGCCTGCACAGTGAACGACACCGAGGCCGAGGCCGACAGCGCGACACAGAGCAATGTCCATAATATGATCAATCTCGATTTTCTCATCAGCGTTACCATTTGCGGTTAGTTCTTGCACGTTCGCGGCGTTCTTGCTGTGCCCTTGCCGCGTTGATGCGCTGCTGGGTAGCATTCTCCTGATTCTGCATCGTCTTGAGCACTTGCTCAGCGTTCTGCTGGCTCATGCCGCCCTGCTGCTGTTGCTGTTGTTGTTTCTGTTGGTCTTGATTTTGCTTCTGCTGATCTTGTTTGTCTTGATCCTGCTTCTGCTTGTCCTGATCCTGCTTATCCTTGTCCTTATCTTTGTCTTTATTCTGGTTCTTGTCTTGGTTCTTGTCTTGATTTTGCTGCTGTTTCTGCTGATCCTTGAGCTTCAGTTGAGCCAGACGCAGATTGTAACGAGCCTGGTCATCGCTGGGATCCTCACGCAAGGCTTGCTTGTAGAGTTCGACGGCCTGAGCATATTGCTGACTACTATACGCCAGATTGCCCAGGTCATAGTTGGCCTTGGATCGCAGCGACTTGGTGGGCGCATGCTTAGCCAGATCGGTCAACATGTCGGCTGCCTGCTTGACGGGGTTGTTCTTGTCGTCCTGCCCGGCTGCTCCCCCACCCTGCATGAGCAACGAGGTGGCAAGGTTGAACTGCGCAACAGCCGACCGAGGCGCCACTTGCAGTGCCTTGCGATATTCTACCTCGGCCTCGGCATAACGCTTCTTGTGAAAGAGGTTGTTACCAGCACGGATGTGATTACGTTCTTTCTTGACCGTTGTGGGTTGCTGATCATCGGCAGCCCATGTGGTAGTGACGGTCAGGCTCAATAATATGACAATGAATAATCGCTTGATCATGATTCTACCTCCTTGCGGGTGAAAAAGTTGTACTTCTGCAGCCAGGGGCTTTGTCGCTCGGTGTAGAGCAGCAGCCCCAGCAACAAGATTATGGCCAGTGCGGCGAACACGGGGAACTGTTCGTCATGCTTGGTATAGGAGATGGACTCCAAGTCGGTGCGCGCCAACTTGTCGAGCGTTTCATGCAAGGTCTCGACAGCGTCATTGGCACCGCCATTGATATACACACCCTTGCCCGACTTGGCAATGTCCTGCGCCATCTGCTCGTTGAGGAATGTGACGACTGGCTGTCCCGAGTCATCGGTCAGATAGCCGCCCTCAGGCATGGGAATGGGTGCGCCATGATCGCTGCCCACGCCGATGACATTGACCTGCATGCCCTGCTTCTGCGCCTGATGTGCCGCCCCGACAGCATCGTCTTCAAAGTTTTCACCGTCGGTGATGACTACAATAGTCTTCTGTGCCTTTTTGCTGGGCGAGAACGACTGAGTAGCCAATGCAATGGCTGCACCGATGGCTGTACCTTGTGTGGGTGCCAGATTGGTGCTGATGTTGCTCAAGAATAGTTTGGCTGAACTCACATCGCTGGTGATGGGCATCTGCATATAGGCATTGCCCGCAAACACGATGAGACCCACCTTGTCGTTGTCGAACGAGTCCATCATCTTCTGCACAATGAGTTTGGCGCGCTGCAAGCGGCTGATATCCTTGGGATTGTCGGTGCTGCTGGCGTTCATTGAGTTGGAGATGTCCATGGCCACCATGACCTCGATGCCATGCACCTTGTCGGTGGTCTTGCTGGCCCCGGCACGAGGACGCGCCAAGATGACAATGACCACAGCCAGCAGCAACAATTCAAGCGTGAGTTTGATCCATGGCTTGATGGTCGACACATCGGGCATGAGTTCAGGCACGACACCTGCACGACCAAATGCCTGCAACTGCTTGCGCCGCCTCGTGCGTGCCCACCAAAAGAGAGCCGCTACCACCGGCAACAGCAGCAACAGATAGAGATATTGTGGATAAGCGAAACTAAACATTCTTCTTTAATTAAGAATTAAGAATTTTAGAATTAAGACCGCGCTGCTCGCTGGCAGTGGGCAGGGACATGTGCACTGTATCAGGGTATGTGGCGCAGCACAGTATAGTCTAGGATTGTGGCCAGCACGAGCAGAGCCAGCAACGCCAGCGCCCAAGGCATATAGTGATCCTCGGTGTGAGTGAAGCGCTGCACATCCAGATGGGTCTTCTCGAGCGAGTCAATCTCCTTGAATACCTGCCTGAGCACACTGCCACTAGTAGCACGGAAATACTTGCCACCTGTGGCGGCTGCAATCTTTTGCAACGTGGCCTCGTCAATGACCACGGGCATGGTCTGATACTGTATGTTGCCCGCATAGTCGATGGCAACAGGATAGGGAGCAGTGCCGTTGCTGCCCACACCGATGGTGTAGATCTTGATGCCATACTGGCGTGCAATCTGTGCAGCGGTGAGCGGTGCTACAACCCCCGTGTTGTTCGAGCCATCGGTGAGCAGGATGATGCTTTTGCTCTTAGCCTTGCCGTCCTTGATGCGGTTGATGCTGGTGGCAATGCCGTCGCCAATGGCCGTTCCATCTTCAAGCAGCCCCATCTTGATTTGCCCGATGGCATTGACCAGTGTGGCATTGTCCATGGTCATGGGCACCTGCGTGAAACTCTCGCCTGCAAACAGGACAAGGCCAATATTGTCATGCTCGCGGCCTGCAACGAACTGCGTTGCCACTTTCTTGGCCGACTCCATGCGATTGGGATTGAAGTCCTTGGCCAGCATCGAGGTCGACACGTCCATGGCCACAATGATGTCAGTCCCCTCGACATCGCTTGTCGACCATGAGTCGCGGCTCTGCGGGCGGCACAGAATGATGATGAGACATCCCAGTGCAGCCAAGCGCAGCACAAACGGCAGATGAGTGAGCCAAGCGCGCCAACTGCTGGGAATAGCATCGAAGGCCTGAGTCGTGCTCATGCGCAGGGTCGGGAACGATGAGCGATGGTTGTAGACATACCACGCGATGAGCGGGATAAAGAGCAAGAACAGCCACAGCCATCCTGGATGTAACATCTGCATCATGACTTCACCTCCTTCTCCTCATTGACACCTGTGCCCTGCTCGACCACTGGCTTGGTCTGCTCGACAAAGTTGACAGCGCGCTGATAGGCCATCTCGTTGTCGTCGGCCAAGGGTCGGACAGCAGCAAACTTGACGATGTCGGCCATCTCAAGAATCATGGACAACTGCTCGTTGACGGCACGTGTCTCGTTGCGCTCCTTGAGTGTGCGCACGATCTCACTGCTGGTCATCTCAACGGCATTGATGCCGAAGCGACGGTCAATGTAGACGCGCAAGATGTCGGTCAGGCCAGTGAAATATTCCTTCTCCTGCCCATTCTGCCACAATTGTCGCTGCTTGAGTGCCTCAAGGTTAATCATCGCTTCCTCGTAGGGAGGCAGACGCTTCTTCTCGGGCCGCAACGGGTTGCGACCGTGACGGTACCACTTGAGATAGTAGTAAAGCCCGCCACCAATGAGCAACAAAGCCAGCAGCCACGCCCACCAGTAGTCGGCCATCCAGTCGGGCACCCAGTCAAAGAGCTTAAAAGGAACTCCCTCGACGGGTTTGATGCCGATGATGTCTTGCGTGGTGTCGACAGGGACAGGCAGCACTTTGAGGCTCAAAGGGTTACTCTCAAAGGTATCACGACCCACAACATAGGCTACCGGGGGCAGCACATACAAGCCTGAGTCGAATGCCTGCAAGATGAGGTCGCGGTTGATTTGCTCACGGTTGTTGCCCAGCGACACGGTGTCGGCCTTGGGTTTGTCGGCAATCTCGACCATTGAGGTGAGCGTGTCGCTCTTCTCCTGCAACAAGACGCCTCGTGTGCCCTGATCCTGCACAATCTCAAGGTGCAGGGCAGTGACGCGGCCCATGAGCAATTGGGTCGAATCGAGTTTGGCCTTGACGGTAACGTTGCCGGCAGCAACGCCCATTCCGACGATGGCCGCTGCAATCAGTAATCTGTATCTTTTAATTCTCATTGTGCATTATGCATTGTGCATTATGCATTTTTTAAAAAACATTATCCTCGTTGTTTGAACAGCGCCATGAGCGAGCGCACGTAGTCCTCGTCGGTGGCAACAGTGGCCAGGTCGACCTTGCAACGCTGCACAGTGTCGTTGAGCGCCTGCTGGCGATCGTACCACCACCGGCCGTAGGCCTGACGCACACGGCGGCTGCTGGTGTCGACCCAACGCATGGTGCCGCGCTCGGCATCGAGCACGCGCATTAGTCCCACATCGGGCATCTGTGCCTCACGTTTGTCATAGACCTGAATGGCGATGAGGTCATGCTTGTGATTGGCGATAGACATGGCCTTGTAGTAGTCGTGCGTGTCGATGAAGTCGCTCACCAGGAAGGTTGTGCATCGTTTCTTGAGTGCGCTGGTCATGTACTCCAGCGCCTGATTGATGTCGGTGCCGTTGCTCTGAGGCTTGAAGTCCAGCAATTCGCGGATGACGAGCAAGATGTGTTTGCGCCCCTTCTTGGGCGGGATGAACTTCTCGATGCGGTCGGTGAAGAAGATGACACCCACCTTGTCGTTGTTCTGTATAGCCGAGAATGCCAGAGTGGCGGCTACCTCGGCCATAACCTCGCGCTTGACCTCGCCCACGGCACCGAAGTCACGGCTACCGCTCACGTCGACCAAGAGCATCACAGTGAGTTCGCGCTCTTCTTCATAGACCTTAACATAGGGTTTATTGTAGCGGGCAGTGACATTCCAGTCGATGTCGCGAACATCATCGCCATACTGATACTCGCGCACCTCACTGAAGGTCATACCTCGCCCCTTGAAGGCTGAGTGGTACTCGCCCGCAAAGATGTTCTGCGAGAGTCCCTTGGCCTTGATTTCGATTTTCCGGACCTTCTTCAGCAGTTCGTTCTGCTCCATTTTGAGACCTTAGGCTTTAGACTTTAGTTAGGGAACTGCAATCTTGTCGAGGATGTTGCTGATGATCTCGTCGGCGTTGATGTTGTTGGCCTCAGCCTCGTAACTCAAGCCCAGACGGTGGCGCATCACATCGTGGCACACGGCACGCACATCCTCGGGGATGACGTAACCACGGCCCTTGAGGAAGGCATAGGCACGTGCGGCCAGGGCCATGCTGATGCTGGCACGGGGCGACGAGCCGAACGAAATCATGCTCTGCAAGTCCTTCATGCCATAGTCGGCGGGGAAGCGAGTGGCAAACACGATGTCGACGATGTATCGCTCAATCTTCTCGTCGATGTAAATCTTCTGCACCACGCGGCGAGTGTCAACGATGTCGGCCGGCGTGACCAGCGGGGTTACCTGGCGAGGCTCGGGCGCGATGTTCATCTTGATGATTTGTGCCTCCTCGGCCTTGCTGGGATAGCCGATGACCACCTTCATCAAGAAACGGTCGACTTGTGCCTCGGGCAGCGGATAGGTACCCTCTTGCTCGATGGGGTTCTGGGTTGCCAACACCAGGAAGGGGTCATCGAGGGCGAATGTCTGCTCACCGATGGTCACTTGACGCTCCTGCATGGCCTCGAGCAGTGCGCTCTGCACCTTGGCTGGAGCGCGGTTGATCTCGTCGGCCAAGACAAAGTTGGCAAACACCGGGCCTTTCTTGACCTCGAAACGTTCCTTCTGGATACTATAGACCATGGTACCCACCACATCGGCAGGCAGCAGGTCGGGCGTGAACTGAATGCGGCTGAATCGGGCGTCAATCAGGCCTGCCAGCGTCTTGATGGCAAGTGTCTTGGCCAAACCAGGCACGCCCTCGAGAAGCACGTGGCCGTTGGCCAGCAAGGCAATTAGCAATGAATCAACCAGATGCTTCTGGCCAACGATTGTGGTGTCCATACCCTGCTTAATCATGTTCACGAAGTTGCTGCGGCTGGCAATCAGGTCGTTCAACTCGCGGATATTTACTGTTTCGCTCATTTCTGTAACTATCATATTGTTGTCCTCGCGAACCATTCGCGAAAACTTGATGCAAAGGTATCACATTCACCGCGATATCACCAAGAAAATGCTAGTTAAATAAACAAATATTAAGTTAGAAATGTTAAAACTGCGGTTGCAATCCATCATTGTGATTGAAAAATAGGAACTAATACCTGTTGTCCCCGATTACTGCAATATCGCCGAAAGCGAGCATTTGGTTGCGCTACAAGGTGCTCGCTTGCAGCGAGGTAGTTTGTTTATCAGCAGCCGAAGGTGTCGCTTCGCTCCACCCTCGGTTACTTAAATTGTCGCCTCCGGCGACGATACTCTATGCGGTTAACAAACCTATTTTATCTACTGATGACAACAAGTATATCCCTGAAAAATGAGCATCGGTCGCATTGCTGAACACAATCACTCAAGCCATCGTCACCTAACAAAAACAATAGTTTTTTGATGTTTGATGAGCATTTATTTGCATGTTTCTGAGATTCTGAGTATTTTTGCATAGTCAAATAGTAATCTTTGGATTCCCTATTAGGTACAATCGAAAAGACTGTTTTTGACAAATAACTTATTATTAACAATCTCATTAACAAAACATTTATGAAGAAAGTCTTTACACTACTGTTTGCGGCAGCCATCGCAACTGCCGCCCATGCCGAGACACTGACCGTGTGTGATGGCACTGTTGAGAACTCTTATGCCCCCATGTACGGCTTGTACTACGATACCGAGGGTACGACTTGCCAGATGATTTATCCTGAGGATTTGCTCACCGAACTGCAGGGTGCTGCCATCTCCAAGTTGACCTTCTTTGCTCGCGATGCTTTTGCCTTCGGCGAGGGCAGCCTGCAGTTAGGCATGGGCATTATTGAAC
>Ga0310691_10006204_pt1 | contig 12810 bp, 8 predicted proteins | sample 176DNAGHGlowgp2_FD_203887 | JGI IMG/M metagenome (GOLD analysis project Ga0310691, IMG submission 203887) | Sheep rumen microbial communities from Palmerston North, Manawatu-Wanganui, New Zealand - 1766 DNA GHGlow gp2 (v2) (version 2) | ecosystem: Host-associated > Mammals > Digestive system >... | reverse complement strand
TCGAGTTACGGATCTTTTATTTATGGAGAAAGAGAATGGAAATTATTCTCACCGTGGTATTTACAATGAAATCAGTAACAATCATTTAGTCTCAGCAAAGTTTAACGTACAAGACTTGTTGAATGGTGACACTACCAAGGGGAATGTTACTTATGAGGAAGGTCATGGTTGGTCGCTTTCATTGCCTTTTATGAAAAGGTATCAATACGAGTATTTTTTTATTTATCAAGAAGACAATAATATCTTGAAATATCGCAGCACACCATGTGGAAATTACCGTCAAATATATAGTTCACAACAGGAAACTGTCAATGTCAATGTTAACTTGAATTTCCCATCAGGCACTTACTCACTCTACGATGCTTCGGGCAACTTTGTGCAGAACATTACGATTGGTGGCGATGCCGATGCCATCGGTGTCATTGAGAATGATGTATCCACCTCAAAGCAGAGCAATGGTTCAGTTTTCGACCTCACTGGTCGTAGGCTTTCCACATCACCGCAACGAGGCATCTACATTCAGGATGGCAGGAAAGTATTTAAATGAAGAATGTAGAATGAAGAATGAACGCTACGCTTAAATGTAGAATGTAGAATGAAGAATGATAATTACATTTTCAATGAGCAGGGTAAATTACGAACTCTTTACCCCTACTCAAAAGGATTTCATGTTTTTCGCCTTCGCTTGTTGCGACAAGCGTCTGAATGTGCGACACATCGGCAACAACCCCTGAAAAACTGTCGCATCACGCCGTTTTTAATGCCAAAACTCGTGTTTTTCGGGTATTCTATAGATATAACGAGTATTCTATATATATAATAGGTGTATCAGAAAAGAAAAAAGCAATGTGGCTGAAGGATTGGAGCCACATTGCTTTTGCTTTTTTTATGGAGATATGGGGGGTATGCCTAATAGAAGAGGGAAACCAAGGTGTATGCCACAATGGTGGAAACCGCCACGCAGACGAGGCCAGGCATCATGAACGAGTGGTTGAGCAGGTACTTGCCGATGACGGTGGTGCCCGAACGGTCGAAGTTCACGGTGGCGATGTCGGATGGGTAGTTAGGAATGAAGAAGTAGCCATATACGCTTGGGAGCACACCCAGCAGCACGGGACCAGCAATGCCCAATTTGTATGCCAGTGGCAGCATGGCTACGACTACGGCTCCCTGCGAGTTGATGAGCACGGAAACGAGGAAGAACACGAAGGCGATGCTCCAAGGATATTCTTTCACGATATCTTCGAGCATGGTTTGGATTTCGTTGAGGTAGTTGGAGAAGTAGGTGTCTGCCAGCCATGCGATGCCGTAGATGGCAACGACGGCTACCATGCCCGACTGCCATACAGGACCCGCAACGGCTTTCTTCGGACTTGCCTTGCAGAAGATAATCATGAGGGCTGCTGCCGTAATCATCACAATCTGTATGACGATGTTCATCTTCACGTCGGTTTTGGAGATTTGTGTCACACCATCCATCACGATGCCCAATTTGGCAAGGTCTTTCGGAGTGATAATCACACCGTCTCTCACGGAGATGTCCTTGGCACCATCGATGGCGCTGATGGAATTGTATTCAGGCAGAAGTGTGTCGAAAATGGCGAACATGACGATGACTCCGAGGGCGCAAAGGAAGATATAGACAGCGTTTTTGGCACTTCTTGGAATCTCCTTGTCGAGCGTGGTGGCAGACGAACCGTAGATGTAGGCACGCTGTTCGGGATCGGCAATCCTCTTCTGGAACTCAGGGTCTTTGTCGAGGTCGAGTCCGCGCTTGTAGCTGCACGCTGCTGCCGCCATCAATCCGCACAGGCAGGACGGTATGCTCACCATGAGGACGTTAGGGATGGTGACGTCGAAGCCGTTGGCATTGGATATGGAGACGAAGGCAACGACGGCTGCGGCGATGGGCGAACAGGTGATGCCGACCTGTGAGGCAACTGATGCCACGGCGCAAGGGCGTTCGGGACGAATGCCTTTCTTGAGGGCGATGTCGCAGATGATGGGCATGAGGGTATAGACCACGTGTCCTGTGCCTACCAGCACGGTGAGGAAGAAGGTGCAGAGCGGAGCGAGGAAGGTGATGCGGTCGGGATGCTTGCGGAGCATCTTTTCAGCCAACTGGATGAGCCAGTCCATGCCGCCCGATGCCTGCATGATGCCTGCGCAGGTGACGGCTGCGATGATGATGTAGATGACATCGGTTGGTGGAGTACCTGGTTTCAATTCAAAACCGAAAACGAGTATGGCGAGTCCGATGCCAGAAATGGCTCCTAGTGCCAGACTGCCATAGCGAGAACCTACCCAGAGCGCAGCGAGGACGATGAGTAGTTGCAGAATCATGATAAATGTCATAGCGGTATTAGTTTAATGATGTTAGGTGCAAAAAGAATGGTATTCGATTGAAATTTGTGCGCATTGAGTACAAGAACCGATGTACTCAATGCGCACAAAGATAGAAATAAAACAGAAAAGGAAAAAAAGAAAAGTGGAAAAAATTAGTGCTTGGAAATCAGAAGTAGTCCAATGTATGTCAAAATGCCGTTAAACATGAGCATTTCGTAACCGAACTTGTAGCCGCTGACTTGGAGAGTGATGCTATCGATGGCGTAGCAGATGATGGGGGAGAGGATGGCGATGAACGGAATCCATTTGTCGCGAGGCTTGAGGTGGGTGGTCATGCCGAAGGCGAAGAGTCCGAGGAGGGGACCATAGGTGTAGCTGGCAATGGTGTAGATGGTGTCGATGATGCTGGAGTTGCTCAAAGCCTTGAAACCCAAGATGAACAGGACGAAAATGACCATCATGCACACATGCACCCACTTGCGAGTACGCTCAGGATTGGAGAAGGAAGAATGAAAAATGAAGAATGAAGAATTGTCGCTTCGCTCCGAATGAAGAATGAAGAATTGTCGCTTCGCTCCGAATGAAGAATTGTCGCTTCGCTCATTGGATGTGTAATTCTCATTCTTCATTCTCCATTCTTCATTCTTCATTCTTCCCTCTTCATTCTTCATTCTCCATTCTTCATTCTTCATTTCAACGGTGTCCTCGATGCCCAGGATGTCGATGCAGAAGCTGGTGGTGAGGGCAGTGAGGGCGGAGTCGGCACTGGAGAAGGCAGATGCGATGATGCCGATGGTGAAGAACACCAACACGGCTTGCCCCATGAGACCTGTGGCGATGAAGTCGGGTAGGAGAGAGTCGCCCTTGGCGGGTAGTGGTGTGCCCGTCTTGGTATAGAGCAACATCATCATCACTCCTAAAGAAAGGAAAAGAAAGTTGACGGGTGCAAAGAGAAGTCCGTAGCTGCAAAGGTCTTTCTGACTGTCTCGCAGGTTTTTGCAAGAGAGGTTCTTCTGCATCATGTCCTGGTCGAGTCCCGTCATGACGATGACGATGAAGATGCCACTGAGGAACTGCTTCCAGAAATGCTGTTTGGAACTCCAGTCGCTAAACTCGAAGATGCGACTGTGAGGGTCGTTCCACACGGCTGTCATTGCCTCGCCGAAACTCATGCCGAGCATGTCAGATGCCTTGAGCAGAATGAGGATGAGGGCGACGATGAGGCAGAGCGTTTGGAGGGAATCGGTCCAGACGATGGCTTTGATGCCGCTTTTGTGCGTGTAGAGCCATATCAACAAGAGAGTGCCAACCACCGTGAGAACGAAAGGTACTCGCAGGGCATCGAACACGTATTGTTGCAGGATGAGGCAGACAAGGTAGAGACGGGCTGCTGCACCTGTCATCTTGGACAGGAGGAAAAAGGACGAGCCTGTTTTTCGGCACGTGCGTCCGAAGCGCACATCCAAATAGCTGTAGATGCTGGTGAGGTTATACTTATAATATAAAGGTAAGAGAACGAAGGCAACGAGGATGTAGCCGAAGATGAAACCGATGCACATCTGCAAGTAGGTCATGTCGATGGTCATCACCATACCTGGCACACTGATGAACGTGACTCCCGAAAGGCTGGCACCAATCATTCCGAATGCCACGACGGGCCAAGGCGACTGGCGGTTGCCACGGAAAAAGGCATCGTTGCCTCCTTTTCCTACAAGATTTGAGATGAGCAGAAGCAATGCAAAATAGATGGCGATTGTAATGAGGATGGTCATGGCGAAGTTGGCTTTGAGGGTGGGTGGATAATTGTCAACTTCGTCTTACAGGGTTTGCAGCAGTGTGCGAAGTTCTTTGGCGGTGATGGCACTGCCAATGACTTTGCCTTCCTCGTCGATGACGAACATGGTGGGAATCCAGTGCAGGTCGTAAGCTTTTGAAATGTCGCTCTCTTTCCACGGCGTGAGGTTGGACACTTGCAGCCACGGCAGTTGCTCTTTCCTCAGATACTTCTTCCAGGCTTCGGCTTCGTGGTCCATAGAAACGCCGAGGAACACGATGTCGCGCTTCTTGCAGCAAGTTTGTTGCGTTGGGTTCTTGTCAGCAAGTTCTGTTTTTTCATTCTTGCTGCACGAGTCCTGCGTGGCGTTGGCGAAATCGCGAAAAACCTCGATGGTTTCGGGCATTTCGCGTCGGCAGTCGCCGCACCAGCTTGCCCAGAAGTCGATGACGATGACTTTGCCAGCGAAGTCACTGAGGCGATGTTCCACGCCCAGGGTGTCCTTGGCAACGAAATCGGGTGCTGTGAGTCCTTTGGTGAGTGCCGATGGAGTTTGTGCAATGATTTGCCCAATGGAAAGGCATTGAAAAAGAATGAATATGAGAAATTTACGCATCGATTTGTTCATTTTTTCGGGTTGAAAATGATGTTTTTTATAAAATTTTGCCACAAAGTTACTAAATAATGATAAAATTAAGAAAGAAAGGATTATATTTGCGGTATGAAAAAGTTGTTTTTGGTCACAGGAGGACAGCGTTCGGGCAAAAGTGAGTACGCCGAGCGTTTGGCACTCCAATTGAGCGATGCCCCCATCTACATGGCCACGTCCCGCATTTGGGACGATGAGTTTCGGCAACGTGTGGATATGCACAAGGCTCGTCGAGGACCTCAGTGGACGAACATAGAAGAGGAGAAATACCTCTCGCGCCATGACGTGACAGGGAGAGTGGTGCTGGTGGATTGTGTGACGCTCTGGGCAACCAACTTTTTCTTCGACCTTCAGCCTGCGAGTATGCGTTCTGCCAAGGCAGCAGCAGAGCATGTGGACCGCACCTTGGATGAGCTGAAAGCAGAATTCAAGAAATTCACCTCGCAGGATGCCACGTTTATTTTCGTGACGAACGAAATTGGCAGTGGTGGCGTGAGCGATAATGAAATCCAGCGCAAATTCACAGATGTGGAGGGATGGATGAATCAGTTCATTGCTGCCCAAGCCGATGAAGTGGTGCTGATGGTAAGTGGTATTCCCGTGAAAATCAAAAATTAAGGTAGGTTCTGTAAATGATGTCAAATAGAATTCTACCATAATAAAAACAGAATTTATAGAACGCACCTAAAGATAATCTCGACTGAGTTCGCCAATCGTATTTGGGGAGGAAGTATTTATATATTTTGTCTTAAAAATCATTCATGCCATGAGAACATTTGAAATTGAACCCGTTAACAAGAAAGGTCTTGCTGCACAACTGCAAGACAAGATTGACAATCTCAACAAACCTAAGGGTTCGTTAGGTAAACTGGAGAAACTGGCTAAGCAAATTGGTCTGATACAAAACACGCTCAATCCGAAACTTCGCCACCAGTGCCATGCACTTTTTGCTGCCGACCACGGCATTGAGCGCGAGGGGGTGAGTGTGTCGCCTCGCGAAGTGACTTGGCAGCAACTGCTGAACTTCTGTAAAGGTGGTGGTGGCGTGAATATGCTCTGTCATCAGCACGACTTTCATCTGCGTCTCATCGATGTGGGTGTGGATCACGATTTTCCTGCCGACATCATCGACCCTCAGCATTACAATAATTTGCTGGTGGAATTTCCTATCTACAATCATAAGATTGCCTACGGCACGAAGAATTTCCTGCATGAGGCAGCCATGAGCCAGGAGGAATACGAGCAAGCTGCCAACGTGGGAATGAAGCATGTGAGCGATAGTATTGCTGCGGGATGTAATGTCATTTCCTTTGGCGAAATGAGTATTGGCAGCACCTCTCCGTCCTCCATCTGGATGTATTTCTTCGAGAACATACCACTCGACAAATGTGTGGGTGCAGGTGCGGGTTTGAACAGCACCGGTGTGCAGCATAAATATGAGATTTTAGCCGAATCCATCGAGAACTTTTCACGTTCTACAGGCATTGAATCATCCACTCCTTTGCAAGCTCCAGAGGATTGGCATTTCGTGCCAGGAAAGGTGGAACGTCCTTTCTTCCCTGCTTACGCCAGAGAGATTATCCGTTGGTTTGGTGGTTTCGAGATGGTGGCAACTATCGGTGCCATGCTTTATGCAGCAGAGCACCGCATGGTGATTGTCGTTGATGGTTTCATCATGACGGCTTGTGCGTTAGCCGCTTCCCAACTCTATCCAGCAGTGCTCGACTATATGATTTTTGCTCATCAGGGCGATGAGAACGGACATTGCATGATGCTGCAAGCTATGGGAGCCGACCCGATTCTGAACTTGGGACTTCGTCTTGGTGAAGGAACAGGAGCGCTTTGTGCTTTCCCTATCATTCAGTCTGCGGTGAGCATGATTAACGAAATGAACAATTTTAAGGACGCGAAGATAACCAAGTATTTCTAATTCCAGTTTCACAAGGATTTTTTTTAGAACCACAGATTTCACAGATGCACACAGGATTTTAATAAAAACATCGGCTTCGCCTTGATTTATCTGATTTGTCTGATTACAATGATGATTTGTTCATCAGAAAAATCAGTCCAATCAGAAAAAATCCAGCACGGCAGTGCGATGTGTTTCAATTAGAATACATACGAGCCAAATCCTTGAACTCAGTGTCATCTGTGGTAAAAGGAACAAACAATATCGTCCATCCATTACAAAACCATGAAAGCTATCTTCTATCGTTTACTTGCGACGTTTGGGTTCTTCACTCGCTTACCTTTCTGGCGAATTGCCCAAGTTCCGAAAGAATATTACGAGCGAGTAGTTCCTCTATGGCCTTTGGCTGGTTGGTTGACGGGAGGCGTGATGGCATTGGTGTTTTGGCTGTGTTCCTACCTGTTGCCGTTGAACATCTGCTTGATTGCAGCCCTTGTGTCGCGCATCCTGCTCACGGGTGCGTTGCATGAGGATGGTTTTGCAGATTTCTGCGATGGATTCGGGGGTGGAACGAGCAGAGAGCGTATTCTGCAAATCATGAAGGACTCGCACATAGGCACGTATGGAGTGCTGGGTCTCATTCTTTATTATCTGAGTCTTTATCTGGTTCTTGATGGCATTTTGACCGTTGAAATCGACCATTCCGTGTTCAGTTGCTTCACGTTGAATGGTAAGTTTTTCCCTACTTTCATTCCCGCCCTGTTTGTGACAGCCGACACGTTCAGTAAGTGGTCAAGTTCGAACATCATCAATGTTTTGCCTTACGCCCGAACAGAGGAGGGTGCCAAGAACAAGCTCGTGTATTCGAAGATGACCGCCACGGAGCAGATTGTGGGTATGATGATAGGTTTTCTTCCTGCATTGATGCTCCTTGACATGCGCTATTACCTTGCCATCGCTTTTTCTTTCCTCACAACCCTTGCCATGATTCGATTGATGCACAAGAAGATACAGGGCTACACCGGCGACTGCTGCGGAGCTTGCTTCGTCATCACCGAATTCGTGTTCCTCCTGACAGTGCTGGTGATAGCGTATTGGTGAGGGTGTAATGTGATTGGATGCTAAACAACTTTGTCGAAAAAGTAAAAAATGCTCATCTGCGCTTGCTTTTTTTACACTGTTTTATTGCAATTTGTAAAAGAATGTTTAAATTTGCGCCACCTAACTATCATTTCTTCATCAGAACCAATACTTAACTTAATACTTATTTCATTAACATTCTAACAAAATGACAACAGAACTAAAAAGAATCTTTGTCTATGCGTTCCTGCTCGTGGTGGGAATGCTGACAACTGCGGATGTGTATGCATTCAAGGACTTCAGTGTCATTGTGAACAATCAGGAGGGAACAATTCTGACGAGCGATGAACAAGTGCAGGGCACATCTGTGACTTTTGGTGTTGCCGTGGCTGAGGATGGCACCGTGAGCCGTGTGGCTGCCGACGATGCCTCTGCTGTGGCTGTGATTAGTGGCAAGTATCACAGCGACCACGGCATGACTGGACTCCAGTGCGTGGTGTCGGTGGAAGGTGGCGTGAAAGTCACTTTCGGCAACTGCACCTATTCAAGCAGTCCTGCCACCATTACGGATGCGGAGGGCAATGTGGTTTCTGCCACTGTTGCACAGAACTGCTGGAAGAACGACCGTGCAAACGTGACGGAGGCTTACTACACGGGTGGTCCGACTACGCTGACCATCAAGGCTTCCAACTACTGCCCTTACATTGCAGTGGAGGCAAGCGAGTATGTGCCAGAGAAGCACAGCATCGGTTTTTCCGTGGAAGATGCCGACGTGGTAGGAACGGCTCCTGCTGCTGTGAACTGGACTGAAGGCGACCAGTTCGCCTTGCCGCTGAACCGCCAACTCTTCAAGGAGGGCTACACGCTGACGGCTTGGAACGATGGCACGGCTGACTTTGCTCCAGGTGCTGCTTACACACCGACTGCCGACGTGACTTTCACTCCTGTCTTCACTGCCAACCCTGTGGCTTTGGCTGACCGCACTGAGGCTGTTACCATCAAATGGGACTTCCAGCGCAAGAATGGTGCGCCATTGTTGTCTTATCAGGGTGCAACAGGCATTTACGTGACGCAGGCACAGGTGAACGGTAAGACGATTGACGTGAAGCTCGACTTCGACACAACCAATGGTAAGATTGCCAATGGCAACTGGACCGACTGGGCACAGCTGAATGGTGGAACGGTCTTCACGATTCCTTCTGCCAAGGGTGCTGTGGTGTCGATGGAAGCTTATAGCCAAATCACCACTACAACCATTGACGGACAGAGCGACTATACGCAGGGAACGACCATCAGCTACACCATTGCCAGTGGTGCTGAAACGGTGGACGTTGTGATTGGCGACGGTTCCTACTATCGTTACATCCAGACGGTTCTGCCAGTTGTGGAGTCGCAGGGTGGTGCTTCGTTCGACCATGTGGCTGGAACCATCACTTGGCCTGTTGGTAATGAACCAACTGCCACTCTCGACAATGCCATCAACGGTAGTCTGTCGATGGCATCCGTCAGTGTCGGTTCCGACTTGGACGCTGTGAATGCTACCTATTTTGAAACAGAAATGGTGAAATACACTCCTGCTGTTTCCAATGCTGGTTGCGTGGATGGCGTGATGATTGAATACCGCGTGAAGGCTGCTGCCGGTGTCACTTTCCAACCAACGAATGTGTCTTACAACGCTGTGAAGGTGGGAACGGACAACGCCACTTATTCTTGGGCTTACGTGCTCGACGGTGTGCAAAGCGACGTGGTGAAGATTGACCCTAAGCCAGACCTTCTGCGCAACAATGGCGTTAATTCTGATACAGCCAAGTTGCGTCATAGCACGGACATCACTGCCGACCCAGTGCAGGAATTCTCCTTCCGTTTTTACATTTCCGACTGTGCCAACAACAAGAACATTGCCATCGGTGATGTAGTCATCTCAGGCATTGTCAATGGAACGGTACAGGATGTTGAGACCTTTGCCTTCTCTGCTGCTCCAAACGATGAAGCGGCTGGTTCGGTGAATGTTTATCCTGCCGCAGAGGAATACGAGGCTGGTTCGGAAATCACACTTACTGCCATCGAAAACTTCGGTTACGACTTCGTGAACTGGACGGATGCTGAAGGCAATGAGGTTTCTAAGGATGCCAAGTTCGTCTATACCATCACGGCTGATGCACAGCTCACTGCCAACTTCGTGCAGGTGAACACCTACGCGCTCAACCTGACTGTTGAAGGTGGTGCTAACGACTATATGATTGCTTTCGTTCCAGAACCAACCATCGTTGATGGCAAGAACATGTACGAGGCAGGCACCAAGGTGACACTCACCGCTTCTTCGAACCAAATCCTCACGTTCACAAACTGGGACGACGGCACATCGTCGAGCGAAAAGACCGTGACGATGGATGCGGATGTTGACCTCACCGTTTCCTATTCAGCCATCGACTACATCGCTGGTTGGGACTTCTTCAAGGCTGGCAACAACGGACGCGTGGCTGACTTCTACACTGCTGACAACGATGCCGACCAGTTCTTGCTGGTGAGTGAGACCGACGGCTCAACGGCTGGTTGGCTCGACAAGAGCCAGGAGGCTGCTGGTGGCTACGAGGGCAAGCCTGCTGCCGTGAACTGGCGCACGGGTTCTGCCGAGGGAGATGTGGGTCATTACTTCTGGAAGACGATGGTCAATGCAGAGGCATTCACCGACATCAAGGTGCAGTTCGAAATGCTCTACAACTATAATGCTTACACCACTTACAACGTGGAATACTCGATTGACGACGAGACTTACACGAAGGTGGGTAGCGTGACGATGAACGGTGCGAAGAACTGGACCTTCTGCGAGGTGACGCTCCCTGCTGAAGCCAACAACCAGAGCAAACTCTTCATCCGCTGGACTCCAGACAAGACCTCCAACATCGATGGTTCTTCTTCGGCGAACGACGGTAACTCCATCACCAACGTATTCATCACGGGTACAGCCAAGCTCGTTGACGACGGCATCGCACCTGTGCTGGTTTCTTCCGTTCCTGCTGAAGGTGCAAAGGGTGCATCTGCCAATGGCAAGGTTGTGCTCAACTTCGACGAAAAGGTGAAGGTGGCTGAAGGTGCAACTGCCACTCTTGCTGACCTCACGCTTACTCCTTCTATTACGGGCAAGACCATCATCTTCGAATACAAGGGTCTCGACTATAGCACCGACTACACGTTCCGTCTCCCAGGCAACAGCGTGAGCGACTTGACCGATAACTTCATCACAGAGGACATCGTCATCAACTTCGCAACGCTCATGAAGCCAAAGGTAGAAAAGAAGGCATACGACTTTGTGGTTCCTGACAATGGCACGATGGAAGAGGCTATCGCCGCTGCCAACGCGCGTGCTGACAAGACAGAGCGCTATCGCTTCTTCGTGAAGAAGGGTGCCTACTCGCTCCCTGCCAGTGCAGAAGCCACATTCGTGGGTGCAGATGGCAAGAACTATCCAGATGTGCGCCACTACATCACTGCTTCCAACATCTCCATCATCGGTGAGGACCGCGATGCAACAGTGGTGGATAACGGCGACCTGTCTTCTCAGACATACGCCGGAGAGTATGGCACGACCAGTGTCTATGACGGCATCGGTAAGAGCGACGTGCTTCAGATTGCAAGCAATGTCAGTGGACTCTACATGGAGGACATCACCATCAAGAGTGGTATTCCTGATGCTCGCGGACGTAACATTGCCGTGCAAGACAAAGGTACGAGAAGCATCTACAAGAATGTTTGTCTCCACGGCTATCAGGACACTTGGGACAGCAACAACGACAACGGTCTCTACTACTTCGAGGGTGGTCGCCTGCGTGGACGTACCGACTTCCTCTGCGGCAAGGGCGATGCGTTCTTCAACGAAGTCAACCTCGTGATGTGCGAGAAGGGTGGTTACCTTGCTGTTCCATCCAAGAGCCTCAAGTATGGCTATGTGTTCCAGACTTGTACGATTGACGGAGAGAAAGCCAATATCAACGGCAATTACACACTCGGTCGCCCTTGGGGTTCGGGTACGCCAAAGGCTTACTACATCAACACGACCATGAATGTGCAGCCTTCAGCTATCGGCTGGAGCGAAATGAGCGGTGGCTATCCAGCTCAGTTTGCTGAATACAACTCCATGACTTCCACGGGTACCGTCATCGACTTGGCAGGTCGCAAGACCATCTTCGGTGATAATCACTCGAATGTGCCTTACATCACTGCTGCTGAGGCTGAAGAAATCGGCAACATGGCTAATATGTTCGGCGACTGGGTTCCTACTCTCTACACAGAGCAGGCTTCGGCTCCAACGAATGTGGTGATTGATGCCGACACCAAGACGATTCAGTGGGACGACAACGACTATGCTTTGCTTTGGGCTGTCTGCAAGGATGGCAATGTCATCGGCTTCACCACCGAACCTGTTTATGTGGTGGAAGATGCATCTGCTGATTATTCAGTTCGTGCAGCCAACGAAATGGGTGGTCTCGGTGATGCAACAAAAGCCAGCTTGGCTACGGGCATTCAGTCGCTCACGAACAATAGCAATGCAGCTGTTGTAAGCACTCGCTACTACAATGCACAAGGCATCCGCGTTGACAAGTCGTTCCGTGGCACGGTACTCCGCGTTGAGACTCTTGCCGACGGCTCTACTCGCACCACCAAAATCCAGCGATAATCCTCATTCCCCTTAGGAATTATTATCCATAACATGCTCCACGTATCTTCAGAAACGAGATACGTGGAGTTTTTTTGTAACTGAGCTATGGCGCTTTCTGCGTCAGAGAATAGAACCAACCGTGCCAGAGAAAAGGATTGAGAAATGCAACGAAGGTTCGTTGCATGAATGTTGAGCCTTCGTTGTGAAGCAAACGAACGCTCGCCAACTCCGAAACGAAGGCTCGTTCCTTTATTGTGTCCTCAAGGTCGGAAAGCGGAATCCTTTTGTTGGTGTTCGTACAAAAGGCAGGATGGTTGACAGGTCTATTAACTCTTTAACTGTCGTACCTTTGGCACTTGATTTGTCTCGCGACGCATTGCAGGGGTTTCGCTTCG